>BNJU01002543.1_pt1 | contig 281078 bp, 498 predicted proteins | sample 8539281 | NCBI WGS metagenome assembly BNJU01 (sample SAMD00202456, study PRJDB9452) | human saliva metagenome | isolation source: human saliva | place: Japan
GGGTTACGTATTGGTTATTTGTTGAACAACGAAGCAGAGGAGGTGAGCCAATGCCAGCACCAACACCGCACTGCACCGTTAATCGCCGGGCAGTAGCGGTTTCCGCTGCCAGTAGTGCTGGCGATGGGCGCAGCCCGCCTACGGTGCGCCGCCGACGCCGTATGTGGCGCCGAATGTGCCTGTACAGCTTGCGATGTTTGCGCCGCCACGGCTCCCGTGCAGGTCAACGATGAATGGCTTGATTTGATGCTGCTTCGTAACCGTGAGCCGGTCGCACGAAAAAGACGATCAAGGATATTCTAAATCCATGAATGGTTTCATCGTCGAGCTGACAAGTCAGTGGGCGGTCGCTGACACTGCGGTCACGGGCAAGTTCTTATAAAGGGGCGTTGTCGCCATTGACGAGAACTTCGCGTGCGCATCACTGACATCGTGTCCAGCGGAAAGCGGCGCAGCAGCTGCACAGCGTGCGCCTCACGACATTTTCTTTCAGTGATCTACACCAGGATGTACCGATGTGATTTACATCGCGACTGCGCCAAAGCTTGGCGTCTGTAGTCGCGGATGCGCATGAACGGCATCCGCGCGTGGAAAAACAGGCATGTAGATCTGACGAGGAGAGAGATTTATGGCAAGCGGTAGTTTTAGTGGTGGATGATGTGCATTCATGCGAACGATGGTCAAGCGACACCGTGTCCAAAGAAACGGCTGCGAGATCGTTGGTGAGGCGGAAAGTTTGCGCAGAAGGCTCTGGAGAAGCATCAGAGCCCAAAGCCCGATCTCGTGACGATGGACACACCGATGCCGGAGATACGGCATACACTGTGCGGTCAAGGAAATCGCGGAAGGTCGACCCGAATCGCGAAAGGTCGCCGCGTGCAGCGCCACGCCAGCAGGCGATGGTCATCGAGGCGATCCCGCGGGCGCACGCGATTTCATCGTCAAGCCGTTCCGCGGATCGCGTCCTCGAGGCCGTGCGCAGCGCCAGTGCTGATGCTGGGAAGAAAGTGGGTACTCCTTGCTCTCCTCCCGTGGTGGGTTTTCATTGTCTCTGTCCTTCCGTCCGTCGGCTTTGGCCGCAGACGGCGGAGGATACCTTTCGCTACAGGAAAACCGTGATCCGGCGCCGAACGGTACAGCCAGCGTTTCATGGTGGTCGTGACCATCGCCGCGTCGCGAGCGCTGTCGTGTCGTCGGTGGCTGGCCTGCTTGTCATTACGTTTCCAAGATCTTGGCGGCGTTTCGGCGTGCGATGTCAGCGTGGCGGCGTTTCGCTACGGAAAAACTCTGACTTGGCCCCGCCGCTCTGGGGTGTGTGCCGTTGAGCTGGCGGGCAGAATTTCGCCACGGCGACGGAACATACGATCACTCTTGGGAGAGGTTGAGGATAGCGGCGAGGCAGAGGCACTCTTGAAGAAGAGCATGGAGGCGTCGCTAACGCCGATATCCTGCGCGCGCGGCTTTGAACGGCAGTTTGGCTCTCTTGACAAGCTGGGTCAGAGAACTCTGACGATATTCAAGAATGACGTATTTTCGAAGTAGTAGAGGACGGGAAAGCATTGATGGAGAAGCGGCCGATTTTGCTGAAGCCTTCCTTTTCTCTTGCTGCTCATCGCGCAGGAAGCTGCTTGCGGCGCGCTCGGATTCCGCAAGTCTCAGCGTCAGTAGTCGGCGAGGCGGCGGGCCGCAGGACGTCGCGGCTTCCTCGCAGGTTCTGGCGCTTCTGACGATCCTCCGCTTGCAGCTGCCGTCGATCTTGGTCATGACGACCTCGTCTGTGCGCATCGTTGTCGTCATCGGCTTTTTGAGGAATGCGCCATGTCGACGCAGACTGTGCCGCCGAATCAGGTAGGGCCAGCTCGCTGTCGCCTTTCCGGACGTTCTGCCATCATGCAGCCGTATTGGAGCCGGAGGCGAACTCGCAGGAATCCAGCCGTACTTGCGGGGCAGATCACACAGGAGCAGGCGATCGACAACACGCCTGCGCTCTCAGGGAGTTCATGTTCGGCCAGATCGCGCGAGTCGGATCGGCGCTGTCAATCTTTCCGATGCCGAGCGGCCTGTGTCGCAGGCGGATCGCCCCGGACGGCGACCTTGATACCGCTTTGCGTCATCAGCGAACCCAAGACAGCGCGTTTCAGATCGGCTTCGGCGATCTACATCCCGTTCATCGTGATCGACATGATCGTGGCGAGCACCTTGATGTGCTCACTGGCATGATGATGTTGCCGCCCGTCGCGATTTCCTGCCGTTCAAGATCCTGCGTTTTTGCTCGCGGTCGACGGCTGGCATCTTTCTGATCAAGTCGCTCATCGCGAGCTTTAGGCAGGAGGGACGCGGATGTCCAGCGATCCTTATCATGGCAGAGATCGGGCAGACGTCTTTGGATCGTGCTCGCGTCCGCCACGTTTGGCCTCGGTCTTGCCGTCGGACCCTTTGTGAGCGCCCGCGTCAGCGTCCATTCAGGAGGCTACGTCATGCTTTTTATTCCGAAGATCATCGCGGTGTTTTGTCGCCATCTTTGATTTGGGTCCATGGATGCTCAGCATCCTCGTGGAATACTTCACGAATATTTTCAGCACTTGCCGCTCTATATCGGAGACGAGAGAGATGCGCCGTGGATTTACACCCTTGCTCCGTGGTCATGCGGCAGCTTATCTGCTTCGTTCGACGCGCGCGTTACGGGAATTTTTCGCCATCGCGCTGCGCAGTCTGAACATCTCGCGCATATTCGCGTGGCACTGCACAGTGTTTTCGCGCTGTTCCCCATCGTGGACAGCTACGGCCCTGTGTCGGCGCCCGCACCGTCTTCCTTTATGCGGCGGCAAGGCAGGCGAACTCTTGTTGGCTGGTTGATCGGCTCAGGCATGGCGTGACTCTTTTTCGGCCATTCATTTCGCCGGCAAGGCTCGCTGGGATATGCAGTGCTGGATCTCGCAATGGTCAATGTGGATGGACCCGACTTCGGTCAGCAAATTCCGCTCATCGGAAGTTTTCTTTATAATCGAGCGATCATCGATCTTCTCGTCGTCACTGGACAATCACATGCCCATTGCGGCGCTGTTTGAGAGCTTTCAATCCGTGCCGATGATGCTTTGCTCGCACGAACCTCGCGGCTTCGTGGTCAATCTGGTCGACGGCATGCTTTCGTTACGTGGCATGAAGCTGGCGATGCCCGTGACGTTCGGGCCATACTCTTGACGAACGTCGGTCGGCATCTGGCGCGCACGATGCCGCAGCTCAACATCTTGGTCGTCGGCCCGCCGCTTCAATCGTCAATCGCACGTTCTGTCCTTTCGATCCTCATGCCGTTCTACGTCTTGTTTCTGGATGTAGGTTCAATGAAACGTATGCGCAGATCACTACCGCCCTCCATGCAATACAATAGCGAGATGCCTGAGTTCGTTCCGACCTCCAGCCTTTGTGCCGGAGAGAAGATCTAGATTTTACGGTCGAAAGCGGCGCACGATGCGCGCAGAAAGGACAGGTCAGCGGTAGCCGGAGCTCAGCGTGGCGCCTTCGTGCTCTTGGCAGGCCCTCGATGCGCGCGCGCTCGGCAGCACGATCCTCACGGAAATCGAGGTCGTACACGATTCATATTCCGCGCGAACATGAACCCAGGACGATCGATGCGAAATGGCTCATGCGCCCCATCATCGATGGATGATCGTCTGGCGAAGACGGCGTTTCTCGTGATGACCGCCATCCTCGCCGCGGGACTGAAGCTATCACTCTACCAAGTCGGCTTTGGCGTGCCCACGACGGAGCGCTTTCTTCTTCAAACTGACAAGCTCAATCCCATCACGGGATTCGGGCGCATCTTCGCTAGCGCTCCGCTCGTGGAGCTGTTGAAGTCCCTGCTTGAAGATCGCGAGATCATCGGCGCGTTTCTCTACGTCCACTTTGCATCGGGAGAGACTGTGCATCATGCCGGAGTTCCATCTATCTCGATCTCAAGAGCAGCATGCGCGCGCATGGCGACATCATCTTCTCGCTCGTATTTAGATCATCATCGTCTACTGTCATGGCGGCAGCGGATTTGGCCTCATCAGAAATGGCAGACGACGCAGGATCTCGTGATGAGCAAGCGAGGACATCAAGGAAGAGTTCAAGCAGACGGAAGGCGATCCGCAGACTGGCGGGCAAGATCCGCCAGTAGCAGCAGCAGATGGCGACGAACGCATGATGAAGGAAGTGCCGAAGCCGACGCTCATCAGTGACGAACCCGGACGCATCACGCCGTCGCTCGAAGCACAAAGGCGGGCAGGCTGAAAGGCGCCGGAAGTCGCTGCCAAGGGCAGGATCTCGTCGCAGAAGATCGCGATATCGCGAGAGAACACCGCGTGACGATCGTGGAGAAACAAGCTTCTGGCGCGGGCGCTCTATGCAGCGCGGTGGAGGTCGGAGGCATCGTGCCGCCCGAACTTTCACCGGGCGGTTGCAGGAGGTGCTCGCTCACGTCTACGCTTCGAAAGAAAGAAAAATTTGCTTTGATGAGAGGTTTCTAGGACAGAGGAGCAAGAACAGCATGGCGACAGAAAATCCGACGCTCCAATGGATTCACAACGAACATACAGCGACATCTTTCATAGTTGTGGTAACTGTCACGATCGTCGCGCGCGATGATCATTCCGCTGCCGACGGCTCTTCTTGACGTGCTGATCTGCGTGAACATCATCGCTGGCGCTTTCGTCATCGCCGGGCGGTGACGATCTACAAATGTGGAGGCTCTCTGATCCGTCTTTCCCATCGCTGCTCCCGTGACGACGCCTTCGGCTGGCTCGCCTCAACATGTCCGCTCACGAGGCTGATCTTGCTGAACGGCTGTGCGGTGGCGATGTCATCATGGCATCCGGCAACTTCGTCGTCGGCGGCACGCGCTCGTCGGCTTCATCATCTCGTCATCCTCATCATCATCCAGTTTCATCGTCATCACGGCGGCGCGGAGCGCGTCGCGGAGCGGCGCGCGTCACCTCGACGCGATGCCGGGCAAGCAGATGGCGATCGATGCCGACTTTCGAATCAGGGAGCATCACGGATGTCGAGGCGAGCAAGCGCCGCTTGAAGATCCAGCAGGAAGCGGATCACGGTGCGATGGACGGTGCTCAGTTCGTCGGCGGCGATGCCATCGCGGCCATCATCATCATCATCATCAACACGTTACGGGCGGTTTCTGCCATCGGCACGCTGACGCGCAACGCGACGGCGCTGCAGGCTCTGCAGAGTTACACGCCGCCGACGGTCGGCGGTTAGGCTCCGCCAGTCAGACTCCGGCGCTGATGATCCTCGACGGCAACGGGCATCTCGTCGCCGCGCTCGGCGCGAAGGGCAACCTCGACTCGACGTCGGCGCTGCAGCTCTTCAAACCGCAGCCGCATCTTTCTGCACATCGTCAGCGGCGTGCTGCTGTTTCTCGCCATCGTCTCCCGCGCATGCCGAATCTCGCGCTTGCCTGTCCTGCGCCTGGTCGCGGCGCGGCGTCGCAGGCTCGGAGAAGGCGGTCGAGGAAAGTGCCCGGAGCAGAAGAAGGCGAGAAGGCGAAAGCGGACGCCACGAAGCCCGGAGAACATCGTCAACCCGCTGCAGGTCGACCCGATGGAGTCTGAGATCGGCTGCAGTCTTATACCGCTCGTCGACACGGGGCAGGGCGGCGATCTTTTGGAACGCATCGTCATGATCCGACGGCATGCGCGTTGAATCCTTGACCGTCGTCAAAGCCGACGACTCCGCATCCGCGACAACATGCTGACTGCCGAACAACCACATCATCACTGCCCGAATCGAGATAGCAGCGCGGCGAGCCTACAGCTCGATCACCACCTCGCGATGAACTCGGGCACGGTGTTCGAAAGCAGCGCCGGCATCGAGGACGACGGAGCCGGCTCGGTCTCCCGCGCCGTGGATTGCCGAAGATCAGCGCGAGCAGGGTGAGCTCAACGGCTATATCGGTCGTCGATGCCGTATCCGTGCTCGCGACGCATCTGACGGAAGTCATCAAGATGTATGCGGCGGAGATCCTCGGACGCCAGGGAGACGCAGAACCTCCTCGACAACCTCGCAGAAGACGATCCGCGCTCGTCGACGAGGCCGTGCCCGAGGTTCTCGTCGCTCGGCGAGGTGCAGCGTTCCGCAAACCTCCTGGCGGAGCGCGTTTCCATACGCGACTACGGAGGACGACTGCAGTGCTTCCGACTACGCGCGCGCGACAGCGACACGGACATCCTCACCGAGTATGTGCGCGCGCGCACTCGCGCGGCAGATCTCGCAGCAGTGTGTGCAGTACAACGTGCCGCCTGTGCATCACGCTCGACCCGGATTGAGAACCACATCGCCGCGCAGTGCAGCGCACGGAGCACGGCTCCTCACGTGAGCCTGATCTGATGCGATGACAGCGCCTCTGGCGCGCTTCAATGCGGAACTCGCCGAAGTCGCACGAATGGGCTACGAACCGATCGTGTCACAAGCCCGCCGTGCGCGCACCTTACTTCCGACAGCTTGTCGAACGTCGCGCCAGGGCCTGCCGTACTCGCTCATGCGGAAATCGAGCAGACGGTTGAACTTCAGATTCTTGGGACGGTGAGAATTTAATTGCGCATCGCTGCGTGTTCAGGTCACATACACGAAGGGACGCCATGGCTCAGGTGAAAGACGAGCTTGGCGACGACGCGGTGATCCCGCATACGATAAAGAAGGGCGGCATCCCCTGGGCTATGGCGCAAAAGAGATTCGAGGTGACGGCGGCTCGACGAGGTGACGCGGCGTCGCGAAGAACGGCTCGAGCGTCTGCCGGACGCTCGCCGAACTGCAGGCGGAGGTCGCGCAAGTGCGAAACGAAGCTGAAGAGCGTGGTGCCGCGCGCAAGGCTTCACGCGTGGCTGCCCGTCGACGCAGCAGCGGCTGCTTGCTCCTGGCGCAGCAGGTGCGCCTGTCCCAGTTCCTGCAGGGCCGCCGGTCGCCCTGTGCCGCCGCTTACGCAGTCCGCAGCAGCCGATGCAGCAGCCTCCGCCGATCGAGTCATACAGCAGCCGGATGGCAGCACGCGGCTTTCGCAGAGCGCGGCCAAAGAGCTACCGAAACGGCGGGCACGTGGAAGCTGCGCGTTGCCGAGGTCGCGAGGCAGGCGCGCAGCAGCGCCCGCCGCGCCTGGTGATGCGTCGGCTGAGCGTTCGTTCCATCGCGCTCCTTCGGGAAAGGGCGCCGAAGCTTTCGGCCGCTCGTGCCGCCTGCCGGGAAAGCTCCGCAGGAGCCGCCTGCACGCAGGCGCGGCGGTAAAGCCCGTGCAAACCGAAGCGCAGAGCGCAGTGCGGCGGAGGCGAAAGAAAGCTGCAGGAGCAGAGAGGTGCGAGGCGTCATGCTCGCGCAGGTGAAGCGTGAGGAGGATGAGGCAGCCGCATCTGTCAGGAAAAGTGCGAGAAGACGAGTCGCCGTCCGTCCAAGAGGGAGGAAGAGCGCCAGCGCAAAACCATCGAGGAATTGCAGAAACGAGCTGGCTCAGATGATAGCGATGCTCGTCCGTGCCGTCAGCAAGGAGAAGACGCCCGAGGACGAGATGCCGTCCCGCAGCAGGTGCTGAAGCTGTGCAAGAGGTCGACTCGGACATCATCGACGACGCCGTGCTGCAGCTTTCCTGCCGAAGCCATTCTGGCTGGACAAGCGATACGCTCGCTTGCTCAGACGGCTGGCGAAGATCTCGCCGACAACGCAGATGGTGGCGGGACGGCTTTGAACCAAGAGCCGCAAGCGAAAGATCGCGGCTCTTTGGGGCCGACGGGCGCCGGCAAGACGACGATGTTTGCAGAAGATCGCCGCGGTGCGCGTCCGGAAAAGGGCATCAGCATCGGCGTTCATCACGGCGGACACGTATCGCATATCGGCGGTCGAGCAGCTCGCCAAGACGTATGCCGACATATCTCGGACTTTCCCATCGCCATCGTCTATACGCCTGATGAACTCGGGCAGCTTTGCATGCCAGAAAGTTTCGCCAGAAGCAGCTGATTCCTCATCGACACGGCGGGGCGCAGCTCGCGCTACCAAATCGTCGTCGATGGCGGAACCTGGCGAACTTCTCTGCCGTCAACCAGAATATTGAGTAGCATCTCGTCCTCAGCGCCACGACGAAGAATGAGGTGATGCGATAGACATCGACGAGTTCTCCGTCTGCAAGCCCGACAAGGTGTAATCTTCACGAAGACGGACAGTCGAAGAGCCTCATGGCATCATCCCGGAAACATCTTGCGCAGGAAAGGAAATGCGGCCTCCTATCTCGACGAACGGACAGAGCGTTCCCAGATGACATCGCAGCCGGCAGAGGCCGGAAAGTTTGCAGGAACTGAGGTAGATTATGCGAGGACAGTGCAGCGAGCCGGTCGCTCGTAGAAACAAAAGGACCTGCCGCTGCGGATTCCGGGCGCACGGACGCTGCCCGGGAGGGGCCAGAGCGAGGCGCGGCGCGCCCCGTGCCAGGGAGGGCGCGACGCATCATCGCCGTCACGAGCGGCGTAGGGCGGCGCCGGCAAGTCGAAACCCGACCGTGAACCTTGCGCTCGCCTTCTCTGCCGAGAGAAAGAAGACGCTTGTCATCGACGCTGACCTCGGCATGGCGAATGCCGACGCCCGCCCTTTGGGAACCCTTCGAAATACAATCTTCTGCATCTGTTGGATGAGGATGTCGTGCCCGACGACGTGGATCTTTGAAGGGCCTTGCGGGCTTGCGCACATCTCGGGCGCGGCTCTAGCATGGAACAGGCGGGAGCGAGTTCACGCCCGCCGAGCGATTTGGCTCGAAGAAAAGCTCACGGGCTGCGGGAATTGGCCGACGCCATCCTCATCGATACAGGCGCAGGCATCGGCAGAAACGTCCTCGATTTTTATCCTCGGCGGGCGGATGAGGTGAGCTCGGTGACGACGCCCGAGAGCCGACGGCGCGACCGACGCTTATGCCGTCATGAAGGCGTATCAGCATGTGGCGCGCGGCGAAGCCGGAATATGCGCCTCGTCGTCAATCGTGCCCACGACGAGGCAGAAGGTCCCGAAGTGGCAGGAAAAGCTTCAGAAGACGGCGAGCGCTTTCCGCACATGGAAACCAATCCTCGCGATTTACGAGGATCGTACGATGATCCGGTGCGGTGCGTCAGCAGAAAGCCGATTTCTTGAGGCGCATCCAGACGCGCTTGCGGCAAAGTGCATCAAAGGCGATTGCGTAGACCATGCCTCTGCGGGAAAAGGTCTTTGTCAGTGCCGGAAATCATTTCTGCAATATTTCCTTGATTTTACACGATGATGGGAGGTGTCTTTGCCATGGCAGGTGATTTGATGAATGCGGCAACGGTGCTGGAAAAATTGGGCAGAGCTGAGTTTTACCCGAAGATGACGATATAAGATATACGAGCGCATAGGAAGATATCACTGCGGATCGATTGATCGTCGCGATGCCCGTGGACGAGGCGCGCCGCCCCGTCATACCGGGCGGCGGGTGAGCAGCTTACGGCTCTGCCGTGGGCGAGGCATGCGTTACCGATTTTTCTCCGTATCTGGCGGGAAGGCGCGATCCGATCTCGTCCGATGATCACGAAGCCGAAGTCGTCGAGCGCCATCAGAACCGCAGCTTTGTGCGTAAACAGTGCGGCTGCCGATTCAGGCGCGATCATCGACACGGAGGGGCGAGAGCGAGCTTATGAAGCCTGTACACCACGGATCGCCAGCGGCGGTGGCATTTCCTGCTGTGCCGCATCACGTCAAGGTCAACAGCCGCGTCCATCGTGTTTGACTGAACTTCCCAAATATCGGCACGCTGTCCGTCATGGTTTTGCATCATGTGCTTCCCCGCTTGAGCCGAGCGATCGCGGCTGGCAGCTCTGCGCACTTTTCTGAGCTTCGACCGGGAACTGAATAAGATCGTCCACTTTGTTCAGGAACTGCGCCGCCAACTCTACCCTGCACCCCTGACAGTCCCGCTCGGGAACAAAAGCAGGATTTTGGCGGTGACGGCGAAGAATATAAAGAATGATGCAAGTGATTCGCGATTTCGCGTTCTGCCCGGTTGGTACCGTGGCTTTTGGCGAAGGTTGCGGAGCAAACTGACATGCTGTGCTCTTGCGCAGATACTGCGTACGAGCAAGACGCCCAGAGGCGGCAGAAAAACAAACAGGGGATTTGGAAATGGAAACAAATCAGTACATGGACATGTTTTTGGACGATCGCGCGAACATCTGCAGTCCTTGAACGATGGTCTGCTGGAGTCTCGAAAATGACCCGAACGAGGTGTCCGTCGTCAACGAGATCTTTTCGTAACGCGCATACGCTGGCAGGCATGTCGGCGACGATGGGGGTTCAACAAGATCGCCGAACTTACGCATCGAGATGGCAAGATGTCCTCGACCCTCATCCGCAACAACCAGCTCAAGGTGACGGGAGGACATCATTGAGACGATCTTTCGCGCCTTGACTCCTTGCAGGAGATGATCGAGAACGTTGGCAACGGCGACCCTGAGGATCTCGTTGACGTTTCCTGATCTCGTGAAAGAAGCCGTCCATTTCGCAAGGGCGAGCCGCAGCCGAGGCGCAGCGGCGCCCGCCGCAGCGGAGGCGCCGCGCGGCTGAGGCAGCGCCTGCATCTTCGCTCGATTATACTGAGGATGGCGAGTGACGCGATGCGCGCGGCGAGCAGGCGGCATGGGCTGCCCTTCACATACACATCCGTCCGCCGACACATGCCTTTTGAAGGCAGCGCGCACCTGCACATGGTCATGAATGCCCTCGATGAGATCGGCGATGTCATCGTCGGTTCCGCCCGCGGAAGACCCGGAGGCGGAAAAAGTTCGATCACGATTTCGATCTCGTTCTCGTAACGACATCCGATACGCGGTTTCCGATGCGCTTGCACCCGTTTCTGAATCTGGAAGAGGTGAAGATCGAGAGTCGACCGACAATCTCGCAGCGCCTGCTCCCTGCTCGCAGGAGCGGCAGAGCCGCCAGGCGCGCAGCTCCCGCTCCCGCAGCGGCGCTCCTGCGCAAAGCCTGCGGCAAAGCCTGCGGCGAAACCAGCGCAAAAGCCTGCCGCAGCCCGCGGCCGCAGAGAAGAAGCATCACGCGAGCCAGTCCGTGCGCGTTGACATTGAGAAGCTCGACAACCTCATGAACCGTTGGCGAGCCTGTCATCAACAAGGTGCGCCTGAGCAGATCGGCACGACGCACCGTACGCCGGAACTGACGGAACGTTGAGCAGATGGATCGCGTGACGACGGATCGCAGAACGTGGCCGCGAAGGTGCGCATGGTTCCGTCAGCCGTGTTCAACCGCTTCCCGCGCATGGTGCGCGACATCACGCGAAGGAGCTGAATCATGACATCAACCTCATGGTCGAGGGCGAGGAGACTGAACTGATCGTACGGTCATCGACGAGATCGGCGATCCGTTGATGCACCTTCTGAGAAACCTGCTCGATCATGGCGTCGACATCCTGACGACCGTGAGAAGAAGGGTGCCGCGCACGGGTGAGGTCGGACTCATCGCGCGTCACGAGGGAAAGAATGTCGTCATCATGGTCACGGACGACGGCGCGGCATCGACGCTGAAAAAGATTCGCAAAAAGCCGGAGAAGGGGCTCTACACGCAGGATGAAGTTGAGCGCTTTCCGATGCGGATGCTGTGCGCATCATCTTTGCGTCGATTTCCACGGCCGATCATATCACGATATTTCGGGACGCGGCGGGCATGGACGTGCGCGCAAGATTGAGTCGTTGGGCGGTCATGTCGATGTCGAGACGAAGATTGATAAGCTCGGTATTCGCGATCAAATTGCCGCCGACGTCACATCATCCGTGCGCTTCGTCAAGGTGCAGGAAGAGATGGGCGCGATTCCTCCCGGCTCGATCGACAGCACGATCAACATCCATCCGGTGACATCAAGACGGTGCAGAATCGCAGTCATCGTACTGCGCGGCAGATCATCCCGATCATCAACCCCAGCACGGCGCTCGCAGGTGCCGCGCACACGGAAGAGGACAACGACGACATCTTCGTCGTCGTCGTGCATGTCGGCGAGCGCAAGGCGGGTACCGTCGTAGACAACCTTATCGGTCAGCAGGAAATCGTCATCAAGACGCTCGAAAACCTTTCCGACTCAAGATCTCTCCCGGAGCCACCGTGCTCGGAGATGGCGTGCCGCCTTGATTTTTGGATGTCGGTACGGTCGCAGCAGTAAGGGGAGGATTAGACACGGCTATGGCGAAGGCACTCGCGGAAGACGTTCAGCGCCGCGTTCAAGCCTTGCGAAGAGCATACGCGCCAACATCCCGAACGTGCAGGAAATCTGGGTTTTGACGGACATCACGCGGCAGCCCTTCGCTCGACTACATCAAGGGCGTTATCAACTCTGCGCGGCAGCGTCCTTCCCGTCATCGACCTCAAGCGCCGCATCGTTCCTGGAGGACGCTCCCCACACGGATGCGACGCGCATCATCATGAAGATCGGCGAGTCTCCATCGGCATGATCGTCGACGCCGTGACGGAAGCGCTGACGATCTCGACGCGACGACATCAATCCGGCGAAGGACGCCAGCGACAGCACGAGCAACCGCTTTGTCAGCAGCATCGGCAACATTGATGCGCGACCGATCATCATGCTGAATCTGACGATCGTTGACCCGCGGAAGATGATGAACAAGATGTTGCATCCTCTCTCCTGCCCGGCAGGACGTAGCCGGATATTTCATCGGATCATGCCAGTATGCTAGAGGTGCAGTTATGACGGAAGATATGATCGATCTCTCTCGGTACAGCTTGATGTGCTGCGGGAGATAGGAAAATGTCGGTGCGAACTCTCGCGACGGCCTTTGTCGCAGCTCATCAACCGCCGCATTGATATGACGTAAAGCGAAGGTCTCGGTCGTCCCTCTCCGACGAGTGTTCCCGACCCGTCGGCGGTGCCGGAGACGATCGTCGTCGGCGTCTGCGTTGCCTCATGGCAAGGCGCCGAGCAACATTCTGTTCCCGCGCCGAAGGACAGCGCTTTTCTACCTTGTCGACGCGCGCGGGCAAGGGAGTCGAGAGACGACGATCTCGACACATGATGGCAGAGTCCGCCTTGATGGAAATCGGCAACATCTTGGCAGGAGCTCACTCAATGCGCGTACGCCTCTACAGCCATTTCGAACCTCTCTGCCCACATTCCGTCGATTCGCGGCGTCGCTATGGATATGGCAGGCGCCCATCTTGAACGTCGTGCCTCGTACAGCTCGGCCAGATGGGCGATCACGCGATGGTCATCGAGACGGAGTTCCTTGCCGAAGACGATGAAGCGTGCGGCACTTCTTCCTTGTACCGGATCCGTGCTCCATGGAAATGATTCTTTCTGCAGTGCTGGATGATCATGGCTGATATGCTACGCGTAGGAATCGCGGATTACAAGGTCATGGTAAGTGCTCCGCAGCAGATCAGCTACGGTCTAACGGCTCCCGCATCGGCATAGTCCTCTACGATCCGCAGACGAAGTTGTCGGCGGCCTCGCGCACACTGGCGCTGCCGGACAGCACGGCAGGCGAGAGCGCACGAGAATCATGGCGTGAAGTTTGCATGATACGGGCGTGCTTTTGTTGCTCGGCGAGGTCTTGAAACTCGGTGCGGCGAAGAACCGTCTCGTCGCGAAGATCGCGTGAGGCGGCCAGATGCGTTCCTCGCTCGCCAACGCGGTCCGACGCTGGCGTGCGCGTGGGTCTGAGAAAATGCGGAGGCTGCAAAGAAGGTAAGCGCTCGCCAAGGAAGGCATACGCATCGTTGCCGAGGATACGGGCGGCACGTACGGCCGCACGGGTACAAGCCGATCGGCAACGGGAGATCATAAGGCGTCAAGACGATCGACTCGCGAAAAGATTATTTAACGGGATGAACTTTGTTTAAGATTGAACAGCACTCGTCACGGCGTCCTCGCTGCCTTTCCTCACCGTTCTGACCGCCGCTCGGCAGGCGCACGAGCCTTTCACCGCAGCGGGGAGAAGCCTTGGTGGTGCTTCTCGTCGTCATCAGCGCCCATCTTTTCTCGTTGCCTGAAAAGCAGTTCTCGCCCTTTTGCGCAAGCGCAGTCGTGGAGGAAATCTCCAACGAGGAAAAGAGGGAAAAGCGACGCAGACGGCGAATGATAAAGAGGACGGAAGGCCCGGAAAATGCCGGAGAAGATGTTGGCAGACGCGCAAGCGGACGGTCAAGAGCAGGATGCGGATTTTGAGGTCATGGAAGAGCCCGCCGCCAGTTCCCTGCGGAGAATGACTCAGGACGAGGAGGCGGCTGATTGATGAGGCAGAGACCCCTCCGCAGAAATTAAGATCTTTGGGCGCTTTACCGAAACGCGCGCACCGGAAGTTCGTGTGACAAGCATTGTCGAAAGTACTTCGCCGCTCGTCAATATCATTGCGGGACGTGTCGTCGTCGGCCTGCCCGCACATGTTGATCGACGATCCGTTTCGAGCGGCTTTTATGGTTTGCTGACGCAATCGAGCGACACGACGCCGAGCGCGGCAACAAATCGAAACGTATGGCGGCGTGCGTATTCGCGGCGCCATGCTTTGACCATTTGCGTACGATGGACTGGATTCCGCATCGAAAGGCAGAAGATTCGGCGCTGCGAGCAGGCGGTGACGACATTGGCGTCGCCTGGCGCCTCGGCGACGGACGACGAACGTGCCGCGGAACCTGCAAAGATATCGAAGGAAGGAGCGCACGATCTCGTTTCGCAGACGAACATCGCGATTATCGGTCCTGCTCGCTCGAGGAGCAGCGTCCGGTCGGAATCCGCTGTCGCACAGACGATCGATCCCGAAGAAAATGCCGAGAAAAACGAATTATGCGTGACACTTTGCGGAAGCACTCGACCAGCTTCCGGAGAAGGAGCGCACGGTCGTTTCTCTCATTATTGCGAGGAACCACTCCAGAGCGAAATCAGCCTCATCCCGCATCTTTTCGGAGGCGCGGATTTCTCAGCTCCATACGGAAGGCCGTCTTTCGGCTTCGCTTTGTGGCGAGATGGGAAAACAAGCTCTGCGGTGAGTGAGGCGCAAGAAGGAGGCAAAGGGCATGAGCGAACAGGAAAGGGCTGACGGAGAGCGTCCAGTCTCAGCAAGATCAATATCCATGTCAGTTCGGACAAGATGGTGGCTACGGTCGGGTTTGACCACACGGACTCCAAACGCACATCCGACGGCGGAGATGATCGCGAAGGCGCCCGGTGACAAGCGGGCGCTGTCAGGCCCGGCCTCGACGAGGCGGTGGCGATCGAGCAGGGCGCTGATGGCACAGCACTTTCGAGGCGGCGCTTGCAGCGAGCCTGCAGCATTGGCGAGGACGCCTACCTGAAGAAGAACTACGACCGCCAAGGGACGCCCCAAGACGGACGAATATGATCGAGCGGATCACAAGAACATGAACCTCTTTCGTGCTCGTGGAAGCAGGGTGAGCTTCCGCCGAACGCGTTCTGCAGAGACGTGACGGAGAGAGCCGGGCACGAACGTGCTCGGCGGCAAGGTCAACCAAAAGAAGAAGGCCGCTCGTATCCGCTGCGGGATAAAACGCTTCGATTCGCGATGAGAATTTCCCTCACGCCGATATCGACGGTCAGATCGTCGACACGGGCAAAAGGTCATCGGCGCCGACCTCGCCTCGTCATCAAGGAGGCATGTGGGCGCCGGCACGGGCAAACTATCGACTTCACGGGAGCGGTCGCCGTCCGGTGCAGTCGCGTGCAGGCGGGATTTCGCGTCAAAGCGCTACGGGCGACATCGAGGTCGGCGGCATCGTTTCGGGCGCCTGAGGTCGAGGGAAACAACACTCTCGCCAAGCGGCGGCATCGTGGCGCATGAACCGCGGCTTCTGCCGAAGGCGCGGGATGCTGCTGGCTGCGGAAAATGCTGAGATCGAGGCGGGCAGAAATGTCACGATTGCCGACGCCGCTCTGAACCTCGCAGGTGCGCCGTGCGGCAGAAGGTCATCAGCGGCGTGCGGCAGGCGCGCAGATCATGGGCGGCCTGACGTCTGCCGGCGAGGAGATCGAGGCGACGCAGATCGGCAATCCAGCGAATGTTGCGACGAAACTTGAAGTCGGCGCCAACCCGATGGTGCAGCGTCAGTACAAGGCGGTGTGCCGTGAGCACATGATACGAAGAAGAAGCCTGACGAGATCATAGAAGACGCTCGCGACGCTCGGCAAGGTTGACATCAGCAAACTGCCGCCCGAGAGGCAGGGAAATGGTCGCGCAGTTGGGGAAGGTGAGCTTTCAAGGGAGAGGGCCAGTTGGAGCGCCTTCTGGAAGAGATGGACGAACTTGAGGAGAAAAATTCAGAGCATGAAGCGCGGCCGCATCCGCGCTGCCGATACGATATATCCGGGCGTGAAGCCCAAGATCAACAACGTCATCAAGAATGTTCATATCGGAGGAGAAAACGCTGCACGCTGAGCGTGGAAGGCGATCTAGATCCGCACGCGCTATTGATACGGGCGACGTTCTTGCAGATCGTGTCCCCTTGACTGCGCTTGGAAAGGATGGTGGATGCATGGATGTAACCCGATGAGTTTGCAGGCACCGTGCCGCGTACCTCCGAAGCGACGCAGGTGCAGCACAACATGAATCAGCAGTCGGCCGTGCAGCAGGATTTTTCAGGCTGTGCGTGACAAGCAGGAAACGGCGTCGAAACAGACGCAGGCCAGGAAGAAGGATCTGCAGAAGAGGACGCATCAAGGACGATCCCGATCGCCGCAGGAAAGCAGGGGCGCGGCCGGCGAGGTCTCTGGCGGCGGCAGGCATGCCGAGCAGGAGGAGGAAGCGCCGACGGAGAGGTTCGCGTCGATGTATTCCGTGGACGCACATATCGATATATCTACGTAGGGAATGAAACGGGCTGTCATAAGTCGTAGTCGACTCATGTGACAGCCCCATTTTAGAGGGAGAGCTGAATGTCAGCGATTTCCTGGAGATAAGGGAGCTGCAGAGAAGTGATCACGGAAATTCGGGCGCATTGATTGTCTTGCGGTGCGTTCGTCCTCATCATGCGGCGCCTGAGCAAGGGAAAGCGCCAAGGAGAAGGAGTCGGTCGAAGTTTCCGCGAGCCGTCTGCGCTATGAGATCGAGCGCTCGGGTGACGCCGTCATCGGCAGGATGCAGATCCATGTCGAACGGTTGGAGCGCATTTTGGCGGAGGCGAACGCGCAGAAGGCGGCTTTTGATGAGCGCCTCGCCGCGCTCGCGCAGTGGGAGAAGGTCTACGGCGCACGGCTCGGTGCTTTGCCGCAGATGGAGTTCGCGTCCTCTGCGCCCCGCACGGCGACACAGGCGCCCGACTGTTTCTCCCGTCACTGCAGCGCCTGCTGCTTCTCCCTTCTGCCGTCGAAGCGTTGCATCGTCCGCCGCAGCCATTGCGTCCGCTGCGGTTTCCACCGTCGGCAGGAGAGACGGCGCTGAGCTTTGCAGGCAGCCCTGATGAAGCAGATGGCCGGAAGCCCGATTGGCGGTGCGGTGGATCAGCAGCCGCCGCCCGAGGAAATGGACGGACGCGGCGGCGAACATCGCGCATGGCACCCAGGCGGCGCAGGGAGAATATGCGTCGGGAGATTCCCGTCCACGAAGATGCTGTATCCCGTGCATTGTCGGCGGCAAATGCCCGATGAGATGGCAGATGATGAGACGGCGGACGATGAGGCGTATGAGTACGAGGAGTAATGAGGAAGACGAGTCGGAGGAAGAAGACGAAGAGGAGTGATGGAAGAAGAGGCGACGAATACGACGAGGACGAACCGGCGGGCGAGGAAAGAGCCGCCGGAGTTTTCGGACGAGGGATTTGACCGCTGCGAGGGAAGCGGACGAGGCAGACGATGTGAAAAGCCTGTCGCCCGATGCGCCCGAGCCGTCAGCAAGAGCAGATCCGGTGCCTTTCTGCGCCAAGGAAATGAGCGCGGAGGAAATTCTCTCAGACCGGGCTGGGACTCGACCGCCATCGAACCCTGTTCGTCACATGGAAAAGCGTGCGCACGAAGAGTAAACTACGCACAAACGTCCACCTGTGGACATTGCAGCGCCCTTAATGAGTTACTCATCAGTCTGTGCCCTCGGGCTTGACTTGGACTTCATAGTAATAAAAGCTTGGCAAATGCCGCTTCCGCAGCGTTCATGGTGCGACAGGAGGGATCTCGAACCCCCGACCCACGGCTTAGAAGGCCGTTGCTCTATCCGACTGGAGCTTTCACCGACGCGATGGTCGGAGCAGCAGGATTTGAACCTGCGCGACTGGTCCGTCGTGCCCCACCAAACCGAGCTACGCCCTGGAAAACGTGCTGATGGTGCATCGCGCGTAAATGTGAAAGATTATAAAGGATATGGCGCGTTTTTGATCAAGGCAGTGTTGGGAACACAACGATAAGCAGGAATTTCTGAGAAAATCGCGACGAAAGAGAGAGAAGGACGATATATGGCGCATACAGGTTACAAACTCCATGAGGAAGGCGAAAGACGGCGGGCGCCTGCTTTGCGGCGTATCAGCAAGCCTTCGGCGTGCTTGTGGCGGACAATGCCGCAAGGCTGACGGTGAGGAACGGGACGCCATCCTCGTCATGGTGAGTTTCGGCACGACGTTCTAGCGAGACGCGCGAGAAGACGATTGGCGCCCGTGGCGGAGGAGGTGCGGCGGCGCATCCCGCCTGCCGAGCGTCATGCCTCGCCTTCACGCCGCACATAACACGTCATCGAGCGCGTGGAAAAGAACGAGGGCATCCGCTATCCAACGCCCGAAGAGGCGCCGTAGAGGCCATGCAGCAGGCTGTACACGCGTCGCTCTCGTCTCTGCTCGACATCATCCCGGCATCGAGTGTGCGTCTGCTAAGCGAAAGTCTTTCGACGAATGCAAGCCGTGGTCGGCGTATGACGCTCGCACGCCGTCTTGTCTCACTAGGCAAGGGCAGGAGGAGAAGCGCGATGATGTCGCAGAGGTCATGGCGGCTGCGGCGAAGCGTTGCCGGCGCGTGCAGAAGACGAAGCCGTGCTCGTTATGGCGCACGGCACGCCGCATCGCAAACTGCCTACTACGCTGTCATGCAGGCGCGCTTTGAAAATCTCGGCAGAAGAGCGCGTCCGCACTACACTGTCGAGGGACGGCGAATCTGGACGATGTCGTGCCGAAGCTCTGGCGAGGCGGGCATAAGGAAGGCCACGCTCGCGTTGATGCCTTCCGTGGCGGGCGATCATGCGACGAAACGATATGGCGGGCGACGAGCCGATTCGCACAACATCGCTGGAGCGCGAAGGCTTTTCGCGCGCAGATCGACTTCTCAAGGCGTTATCGGAGAGAATGCCGCCGTGCGCAAAATCTTTGCGACGCGGCAGCCGAGGCGTATGAGGCGCTGCTGTTGACGCGGCAGTGCGCGTTGCGTGAGGGCAATCGGATGGCAGAAGGCCTGCATCGGATGGTGCGAAGGAGGTTCCCGCCATGCTGTCCGCCCTACCGAGCTGCGCGCGCCGCGGGTTTTGAAAATACTCGCCGCGGACGCCGGCCCGCTGGGAATCGGCAGTTTCGATTCCCGCGCGCTGGCGCAGGGCCTTTGCCGCTGAGGCTGGAAGCGTACCGTCGCGGGCAGATCATCACCGAGGACAGTCGAACCTCGCGCATGACTGGCTGCGGAGTCCGACGGTGAGTGAGAGGCGCAGGCTGTCGTCGATCTGCGGCTTGCGGGCGGTGTGTCTTTCGTGGCGAGCGAGAAACCGGACGACGGCGGCGAGCGGCTGTTTCTCGGCGAGGCGCTTTCTGACAGGGCTTTCGCGCCGGGCGCTTGTCTGTATGAGTACCGCCTGCAGCGCGACACATCGTCGCCTGGTTTTCCTTGCGACGACAGCGGGGGACGCGACCAAGGCGCTGATCTTCCTGATTCGTAGTGCTCGGACGGCATATCGGCACATGGAAGTAAAGGTCTGGCGGGTAGCGCGGTGCGGCGCAGCACCCGGACGCGGACTCTTTCACTGCGATGATGGAGATCTCGTCGATACTGAGCGCCGCCAGCGGCGGGCAGGGACCGGAGGGGGCGGCGACCATGGGAGCCGCCTGCCGTGCGCTCCGCTGATGGGCACCGCGAAGCGTGGCGATCTCGATCTGCAGTGCCGCTCTGCTCCTGGCTTGGCTCGGCTACTTTTCCCGTGCCCGGCAACGGCAGTCTGCGCTTCTCGCATTGGCACGGCTTCGATTACGGCGACCGTAGCCACTTCGCCGCGCTCAACACGCAGTGTGGAGGAAGTCGAGGCATTGCGTGGGACCCGCGAGGAGCAGATGGGCCCGCTGCGCTGGCGATACGGCGGCGAGCCGCGCAGCGTGGAAGATCGCCTGATGGCCATGCGACGCCATCGAGCACGACTCACCCTGATTTGAGCGATCCCGATCACGGGTGACATCAGTGCGACGGGGCGTCTTCTCATGCCGCTCTTCGATGAACTGCGTCCCGATGTCGCTCGACGGCGCATCGGCGGCCGGTATCGGCGGCCAGGGTCTATCGTAATTTTGCGCCGAGCGAGGAAGTGACCTTCTCATATCGATGCGGGAAACCGCGCAACCGCGACCACGATGCGCCTGTGAATGCGCGTTTCGACAAGAAGGTGCTCGCCCAGCCCGAGCGCGGCAATTATATGACATTGGAGTATGCCGTCGCAGAGAGCGTCTGCACTTTTCGTGCTTTCCTGCCCGACGAGCCTTGTCGATGAAGTGAGTTTGCATGATGACAGGAAGAAGAAGAGATATGACGATCGGGAGAGTATGGCGGCAGAATGCTTTTTGCGCCCAGTTAGAAGCGTCGCTGGAGGAGAAGATTTATTTTGCAGGAGGCGGAAAGAAGACGCATAGAATTTCATGAGATGACGGCAGACCGTCTCATCGTCGAGATGCGCCTGATCGGATGCCGAATATGCGCACGGCCCTGAGTCCGGCATGTTTCCACTGTGCTATGCCGAGCGAGAAGTGCACCTATCGCTGGTGTTTTGCGCGAGCAGCCCCCGCTCAATCATATCTGGTACATGGAGCTTCCGCGGAGGTCGAGCGCCAGCAGAAGCGCGATTTCGTGCGCGCGCCGTGCCTTCCCGCGCAGGTGGGACCCGTCGAATCTCTACGGCGGCAAGAACAAGGCGAAGGATGACGCTCGTCGACATCAGCGGCAAACGGCGTTTCTTCGTGGTGGAAAGAGCCGTTGGAAGACGGCATGAAATCGAGACTGCCATACTCGATCTGCCCGCCGTCGGCGAGCTGAAGACGACGGCTGTCGTCATGCGCCTGCTCGACCGCACAGCACTCTGCGACGCCTGTTTATCACATCGGCGCACATTTCGCGGCATATCTTGAGCAAGAGGCAGAACCAGCTCGTGCGATGTATCTTCCTGCTGCAGCGCAAGTATTTGAGCGCGGATCTGGCATTTGAACGGAATACGAAGACTTCGAGAGCCGAGGATGGCTTTCGGGGAGTTCGTGCCTGCGGTTTCGCGCAGGAGGGATGTTTCTTCAAGCGAGAAACGCCTTGAGAAGCCGTTCAAAGTGATTCTGGTCGGCGATTTCCATCGTCTCGCGCGCCGAGTGCATTATGAGAATGGGCGCCCGATGTCCATCGTGCGAACGGGGACGAGGAGGGCGATATGCTGAGCGTCGAGCCGCCGCGGTCAATGGCGGTTCACGAACCTCTGCCGTGGAATCCGTTTTCGGCAAGCGCGCGCACGACGGCGGAGGTCGGGCGCCTCCCCGCATATGCCTGCGACGCCTGCTTGAGGACGACGCCTGCGAGTGCGGGACGCACGACGGATCGCTCGCCGCGTGCGAAGGATGGACGGCGTGCGCCGTCGACGGAGGAGCAAAATCCGTCGGCGAGCGCATCGGCAGACGGTATGCCGCTTTCGCCCGAAAGGTCTTGATAGATGCGGCGCAAAGACATCGCTGAGCACGGCGGAACCGCCGCCTTGCTTCGTTCGGTCGCTGACCTCCCTGTTGTCGAAGAGCGCGATGAGGCGAATGCCCTGTGGGATGCGTTTCGATGCCCCGAGGCAGGCGAGCACGGAGGGGCGGTTGTTTGAGCCTATGAGGAGATGAATTGTCGCGAGTCCGAAGGTGCAGCCCGTCTCGCAAGCAGGCGCTGAGATCGTGTAGGAGAGGATGGCGTCCCCGCCTGTTTCCTGCAGGCTTGGCGAGCCAGCGAGAAGAACTTTCATGTCCCCTACCGACGAGAGCGGCGGAGTGGCAGTACGTTCATAAGTGTTCAGCGCTGGGTCTTGTTGATCGCCACGGTCCGCGGGATGGCGAGGCCTGACCGCTGGCGTGAGCGGTTTTTGAAAGCCGACGAGCCGCACTGGATGAAAGGCGCTTGCCGCGCAGCACGATCTTGCCTGCGAGCGAGAGCGGCCGGTCGAGCCATGTGCAGGATGAGTCCGTTGCATGTTTCTTCGACGTTGAGCGCCGCAGCCGCGTGTCATGTGCCTGCCTCGGGCTTCAGGCGGCGAAAGCACGGGAAGTCCGTGCTGCCGCTATAAGGAGGTGCCGTGGTTTCAGCGGCTTTCGCCGACGACGCCCATAAGGAGGGCCGAGCTGTAGACGCGCAGGAAGTAGCGTCTGCCGCGGCAAGACGCCACGAGTCCGCGGGCTTGAGTTCTGAAAGCCCGCAATGAAGAAGTCTCTGGCGCCTCTCTACGACATGAAAAGGAGGTCGAGCCGATGAAACCGGAGAAGTTTTCCGCCGCTGCGGGTATGGCTGTGTTTGGCTGCGAGATTCCTCCGTATGTTCTTGGTACCCGCAGCGCACTGACGATAAGCCCGATGAAGAGCGGATGGATGGCGTCAGCGGCGGCTGCCGCCGTAGCGCGGCTGCAGAAAGCAGCATGGAGGCGATAGCCAGCGCGGTGCCGCCCAGAAAGAAAATCGTTGCGTCAGCGGCAGGAAGATGCCGCCGCCGCGGAAGCGCCACCATAGTGTAGTTCCAGACGAGCACCTCGCTGTCGATGAAGCAGATGGCGAAGAGGGCGGCAAGCGCCATGACGAGGAGCACCATGAGACGTTTACAGGAGAAGCCGCCCGTCTTCACGGCAGGCAGTGAATACGTCGCGAGAGCATTGTGCCGATGCCGAGCGAGGAGTCCGCCGATGCTGCTGACGAGGGAAAGCACGATGCCGCCTGGCGGCGATGCTGCCGATGAGTGTTCCCTGCGCGTAAAAAGGCAGGTGGGCAGTGCGAGGATGGGCGCGATGTCGGGCGCGGCCGCGTGCATGTAGATGCCGATGATCGAGCTCGGCAGCCCGACGGGGAGGACAATGAGCGCGGCGGTGAATGCACCGACGGTTGCCGTGCGGGGTTGGCGGCGGAGAAGATGGCCTCGATGGTGACTCCTGCGGGAGATGATGCCGACGATGAGTGAGAGGAGTCCGGCGGCGATACCCGCCGCATGTCCGAGGCTCCATGTACGACGCGAGCGGCGCCAGCCGCTGAAAGCAAGTGGAAGACCGCGCTGTGCGGTGACGCCTGCGAGACAAAGGCTCAGCCAGGACGATTATCTTCAAGATGCCATGACGCCGGCGCCCTTCATGCCGCCGAAGAAGACGTAGCAGGCAACGAGGCGATGAGGGCGAATGCCGCCGTGCTGTAGCCGACACCGAGCGTGGAGATGAGATAGCCCCGGCAGCATGCTTGCAACGCGCCAAGAACCATGCCGATGAGGAGACGAGGCTCGAAAAAGACACCGCGCCTTGCTGTAGCGATACAGGAACCAGATGCTCGATGAGGCGCCGCAGGGGCCTTGGCAAAAGCCCGCGACGACGAGGAGGACCGTGCCGAGTGAAACCACCACGCGGAAAGCCCGAGCGAGGGCGAGCTGGTGCCGTGCTTTGACGGTTTGCGCGCGCGACGGTGAGGGTGCCGCGACGTGCCTGTGACGAGCGGCGCACCAGCACTGCGCCCATTGAGGTTGTGCCTTCGCCGAGCGGATGAGCGGCGGCATAGAGACCGTCGCATTATGAGGGTCGCGGCGGCGAGTGCCGTGCTGTAGAAATTGCGGCAGAAAGTGAGCCTCCAGAAACGATTTTTGCCGGAAGATTTTCCTTTCGCCATTGCGGCGTCATGGAGTCCGACAGGCAAATGATCTCCGTTGGCTTGTACTGCATTTTCCTGTGATTTTAAGGATTTCGGCAGGTTTTTGTGCTTCTTCAGCGGAACAGATAGTAGTTCGTGGAAAGCGGATGTGATCGTATGGAATGGTCGGCGGACCCGCCCTGCAGGTGCTCTCAATGCCGTGGATCTTTCTTTCTGCGCTCATGGGAGGTCAAGACGGCGGGTACGGGATTCGGCTGCCTGCTCGACCCATTGCGGCGGGCGCTTCAGCAGTCAGTATGAAGGACCGTGAGTTCTCACGAGGTCGCCGTCTTCGTGGGCATCCTTTTGATCGCGCCTGAGGTGCTCCTGCCTCACATGGCAAGTTTTGGCGCCTGCGCCGCGGCGATGCCTACAGCGTCGTTCGTTTGGTGGTGACGCTGCCTACGCGCTTTTGCCGCATTCGCGCTCGCGCTTCTTCTCTTCGCACTCATCGCGCGCTTTCGCCCGAGAGCCGCCTTTTGAAGAGGGTCGCTGCACGACGCTCGACGAGTGCAAGGTTGCGAGCGCCGAGGAGCGCACGATCTCATCGACGTGGTTTTGTTCTGACCGGACGTGCGTCCTGCCGATCGATTTCGTCGACGGCGTGCCCGTCGACGTCGTCTCCGCGGGCGCGACATCGAGAGAAGGGCGAGCGCGTCTGTGTGACGGAGGTGTATCGGCAGCCGCATCAGTCGCGCCGCGTCAGGGAAAAGGATTGATCGAGGGTTCTTTGCGGAAGGCGTCATAGCATTGGCATTTCTTTTCGTCGTCGCTGTCCTCGTCGTCATGGTGTTCTGCATTTCGTGCCCATCGCTTTGATTCGGCGATTGCGGCGAACGTTCCGTGAACATCATCACGCTCATTGGCATGCGCATGTGCCGCGTGCCGCCCGGCAAGATCGTCATGCCGCTCATCAAGCGTGCGCTTCTGACGTGCAGGTCAACCAGCCTGAAGCGCACTACCTGCGGGCGGCAACGTCGACAAGGTCGTCGACGCCTTGATTGCCGCGCACCGCGCGCAGATTCCCCGCCTGAACGCTCGCCGCCATCGATCTTTGCGGGACGCGACGCGCTCGACGCCGTGCAGATGAGCGTCAATCCCAAGGTCATCGAGACGCTGATCGTCTCCGCCGTCGCCAGCGAATGGCATCGAGCTGAAAATCAGCGCGCGTGACCGTGCGAGCCATTGCCGATTCTGCCTCGTCGGCGGCAAGTGCTACCGGACAATCATCGCACGCGCCTGAGGTCGTCACCGACGGTCGGTTCTTCGGCGAGCCACGGCGAGGCGGCGAACCGACGCCATCTCGAAGACCGTGTTGGCAAGGGGCTTGACGCAGGGGACGGCGTTTGAAATTCTCTCCACCGACATCGCAGACGCCGATGTCGGGCGCAACATCGGCGCGGAGCTGCAGACCGATCAGGCGGAGGCCGACAGCGCGACTGCGCAGGCGAAGGCCGAGGAGCTGCGCCATGGCGGTCGCCGGCGAGCAGGAGATGAAGGCCTACGCAGGAGATGGAAGGTCGCCGAGGCAGGCGGGTGCTGCACGCGATGGCGGGAAGTTTCGGTGAGCGCAACCCTTACGCCATGGACTACTACATAACCTGCGCAACGGCGGATAACCGGCGCACGGCAATCAGCGAGGTGGCGCGAATCTGCCGCATACGGCGAAGTAAGATGGAAGAGGAAGGAGGCAGTCGGCATGAGCGTCACGGCATCGTCCTCAATATATTCTCCTCGTAAAGTCTGGACAAGAAGAAAAGAGGCGCGTCGGCAGAAAGTGCCCGAATCCTCGGCATCCTGACGAAATGGGAGGAACGGGCGAAACGACGCAGGTCATGGCCGAGAACCCACAGAAGTACGGGATTGCTGCGCCGCTTCTGGGACGAGCGCGCAGCGCTTGAGACGAGATGCACGAGCGAGGCGCCTCCGAACGGCTTCCCCGCGCCCGCCCGCCGCTTCAGCGCCATGCGGAAAGCAGGGGAAAAAGCTGCGTACCGCCGGAAGAGGCGGCGCACCCCGCGCCCCAGCGCTCGATCTACGCCCGCCGCCCGCTGCAGGCGGTCGTGCTCGTCATGCGGGTCACCGGGCGCCCCAAGGCGCAGCGCAGGCAGGTCCGGCCATTCCGCCCGTGAGAGAGAGAGAGAAAGACTCGACACCCGCAGCAGCGGCAGGCGGCGGCGCAATGCTGGTGCGAAACAGGAAGAAGCACCAGGAAAGAGGTGCGGGACGTAACCGCGCTTTTCAAGTGAGAGATGATCAACCGTGTGGCAAGAGAAAATCGGTTTTATCGGCACGGGCGCTCAGTGGGAAGCAGTATGGCGAAAGAATCTCATGAAGGCGACGGTCATCTCTGTCAGCGTTTACACGCGCACGAAGGAAAAAGGCGAAAACTCATCGAGGAAGGGGCGGCTTATGACGACCCGCCGGAAAGAACTGGCGAAGGAGACGGAGATCGTCATCTCCATCGTCGGCTACCCGAGGATCGTGCCGGGGAGACGCACGGGCGCTGGAAGGCGTCCTCGCAGCGAAGGAGGGCGGCATCGTCGTCGACGTGACGACGCCAAGCCCTGCGCCCGCGAGCACAGTTTTTCGCTGCGGCGAAGGGAAAGGAAGTCGCGGCGCTCGCTGCGCCGTCTCGGGCGGCGACATCGGCGCGAGGGACGCGGCCCGCTCGCCATCATGGTCGCCGCGAGAGCAGAAGGCTCGAGGTGCAAAGGTCGCCGCCATGCGTCGCGTGTATTTCGGTGCGGCGGGCAGCGGGCGGTTCGTCAAGATGAGCAGCAGATCGCCAATCGCCTCCAGCGAACAGCGTCTCGGCGTCGCCGAGGCCATGGCGTATGCGAAGAAGAGCGGCTTGGACGCTCTGGCGGTGCAGCGGGCGATTGCGGGCGGCGCGGCAGGCTCGCGGTCGCGACGAGACACTCGCGCCGAAGATGCCTCGCGCTGACTCGGTCGCCGGACTTCTTCATCAAGCATTTCCTCAGCTGACATGCGCGCCGCCGTCGAATCGGCTGGGGAGATGGACTTGACCTTCGACTCAAGCTCGCCAAAGGCTCTACGAGGGAGAACTCCGCGCGGGCATGGAAGACTGCGGCACAGTACGATCTTTTGCTGGTCAGGCCGAAGGCGAATGAAGGCGTTTGAGCGCTCACTTCCGGGCCGAAGGCGAAGAGCTTTACGGCGAGAGGTGATGCACGCCGAGTGACGGCGGCCAGTTGGCGAGCCGCGGTGACTGGGAGACCCGGAGTTGGTTTGCAGAGAGAGGACGACGATGACGTTCTGAATCACATGTTTCGGAATATAGGAAATCGCGAACCACACACTTTCGTCGAGCGTCATCGGTTCGTGGAAAGATCAAGCGGCTGTTGAGCGCGTGGGCGATGATGTTTGCGAGGATGGCAGCCGATGCTGGAACGCGAGATCTCGTATCGACGAGAAGCCTCGGTAAATTTCGGCGAGCAGGCCGCCGTTGAACGTATTGAGGCAGCCAGCGACGGCGAGAAACTAATAGGAACCCGCGCGTGAAGAAGTGACGGCGCATCGTGTTGAAAATGCGGATCACGGACAAATCCTCCCTTGCTGTTTGTTGTCAGTATAGCATAAGAAGGAGCAGGAGAGGAAAGGAAATGCGCCGCAGGATATGATGAAGAAAGAAGAGGCCGGACTGCATGAAGGGAACTGTTGTGGCGACGTGGATGGATACGGCGCAGAAGCACCTGAGGATGGGACGGCGGTCCAAGAATCATGCGGCGGGAGGCGGGATGGGCGCCGAGCCGCATTCTTCACCCGTGCTGGAAGATGTGTCGGACAGTGAGATCCGCACGCCGGTCGATGCGCTGGCACATCATACGGGACAGTCGATCCGGACAAGGTCCTGGTACGAGCTGGGGCGCGACAACGTCCTGACGCTGCCTCTGCCTACCCATCCTCGCGGCAGCAGCATTCATATTGGACGTTCTCGGCGCGATCTACAATGTGCAGTGGAGATCGCCATGAAAGACTTCGAGGGCGCATCCTCTTGAAGATGGCGCCCGCTTTTCCGAGCACGAGGCGGAGCTTCTCTTCTAAATCGAAGCGCAGTCTCATTCCCACGTCCGTGACTCTTGAGAAGGAGCGATCGACTACCAGCGGTCGGGTCGGAGGTCGAGGTCATCGAGGAGCGCGAAACGGCGTCGCGCGCCTGCCTCTACTGTGAGGCGCATCTTGGAGAGGAGCTTCGCGCTCAACGCTGCCCGCTGAGCCGCCTTGACGCACTCGCGTGCGGGCGAAGTTCGCGCGCTCTTTTCTTTTCGCGTCGGCGCTCGTGCTCGGCGATGCTTTCCTGGCCTCTTCCGGCTTCGCGCCTGCGATCTTCGTCCTTCCTTCACTCATGGGGCTGCGAGCGGCGCCGAAAGACGCCTCTCTGCTGCTTGCGCCGCTCCGCCTGCTGCGCCGCGAGCTTGCCTCGAGAAGCCGAGCGTCGTTTCTCCGGCCGGATCTCGTGCCTCTCGCGCGATGAATCTCGAGGAGATAGGCGCTTTGACTCGACGCTTCACAAGAAATCTGTGCGCCAGACTTCGCGGGCTTCCTTGAGGCATGGGCGATGAGCCTCGTCGCCCACGGCGGCAAATTCAATGAAATCGCGAGCAACATGAGCCACGTTCCGCCCAGATCGCCGAAGTCGTCGAAAATGTGGCGGAGGCGACGACGAAAGCGCTGCTTCGACAGGACGGTAGCCAATGCTGAACCAGAATGTCGAGGCGCTGCAGCAGGTCGTTTCGCAGGAGACAACAACGAAGCCTCGTGAGGTCAGGACAATGTAGCGCGCGGCTTCGAGGGCGTGTGGGATCGGGAGCGATGCCCAAAGAGCATGAAAATTTCGCCGCGGTGCGTGATGCGGCGGACCCTGGTGCTTATGGAGACGGGAAAGATCACCCACGCCAACATGGTGACGCAAATCGCTTGCAGACGAATTTGCTCGCCTTGAATGCTCGGCTGAGGCCGCGCGCGTCGGCGAGCAGGGCAGGGATTCGCCGTCGTCGCTCAGAAATCGGCGTTTGCTGAACCGCGCGATCAGGGCGAACACGATCACCCTCGGACGTGCGGAACATCACGCGCATCATCAACGACGCTGTCGCGAAGATCGATGCCGAGCACCACGCTCGGCAAGGAGAGCAGCGGAGCCTGCAGGTCGTCGAGGGAAACAACGCCCCTGTCGCGAACACCCGGTGTCGTCAGCATCGGCGGTACCATCGTGCGCCCCAATGAAGAGAGATGGACGGGCGAACGACGTGCGATCGGCCAAAGAAGAACGTTGCAGGCTTTTCGGAGAAAACCCGCTGCAGCGAAATCCGTCAACGATTGTATGATCACGAGAAGCTGCAGGATATGATCGGGAAGGTTCAGGACTTCCATAGAAGATCGCCGTATCGTTCACGGCGGATCTCGCGAATTTCAAAATATGATTTTTTTGCTTGCCTTGCCTGAGAGTCATAGTATCATAGTTAGATGAGTCGCGAGGAGACGCAGCGAGGACTGCTTCTTCTCACGACGGGGGCAGCCCCGGAATAGTTTGCGTCGTTTGTTGAACAAGGAGGAATTTCTTATGAAAACTTGACTTGTACGGTTTGCGGCTGCGTACGATGAGGCGCAGGGAGATCCTGATCATGATCTCGCCCGGCGTGAAGTTTGAAGATCTGCCGAGACTGTCCGTCCCTGGTGCGGCGTGGGCGGCGATGTTTGAAGGCGTTACAGCTTTGCGCATACTGGATAAATGGAGTACGATTTCATCAAATTTCTGCTGAATAAATTGATTCTTCAATTTTGGTATAATCAGCGATGAACTGGTTTTATTTCATCATCCAAGCACTGGAGATGCGTCCCGCAAGTGGGGGATGCCTCGCTGAATTTCAAAGGAGGCAGATTTTACATGAAAGTAACAGTTGTTGGCAGGTAATGTCGAGCCACCGTTGGCAACGCCCTTGCGACGATGCGCCCCGCGCGAGGTCGTCCTGCCGATACTGGGCGAAGGCGTGCCTGAAGGCAAGGCCATCGACACTGGCGCACGCCCACATGCCGAACTTTGACATTGACGGTGAAGCGGGCGCCACGGCTCGTCGGACGATCCGAACGGCTATGTTCCCACGGCGGGCCCTGGAGGTCGTCGTCATCACGTCCGCATGCTGCGCAAGCCGGCATGAGCCGCGAGGATCTGATCACGCCAACGTAAAGATTGTCAAGAGCGTTGTCGACCGTGCTTTGAAGTTCTCCCCAGCGTACTTCATCATCATCTCCAACCCGATGGACGCCATGACGTACTTGGCGCTGGAAGGATTCCAGCTCGCCGCGCAACCGCATCCTCGGTCAGGCGGTATGTTCGCGCAGCCGTTTCCGCCATTACCTCCGTCGCATTGACGGGCCGCTATCCCGCGATTCGACGGATATCGACGGGCGGTTTCGCGCTGCCAGTGACAAGACGATAGTTCCGCTTCGCTGCGCAGCTGCGCGGCGTTCCCGTGACTCAGCTTCTCTCGAAGGGGAAGTTTGACGGACGCCGTCGAGAAGACGAAGGTCGGCGGCGCAACGCTCACGAAGCTCCTCGGCACGTCCGCGCGGATGGTCTTCGGGAGTTGCGGCGGCGATGATGGTTGGCGGCACCGCCTTTACGCGAAGAAGCTTGGTCCCTGCGCTGCGTCGGCTTGACGGCGAATACGGCAGGTTGACCCGCAACGGCGCGTTCCTGTCATCCTCGGCAAGGGCGGCCGCGAGAAGATCATCGATGTCTGCCCTCCGCTGAGGAGAAGGCGGTTCGCGGAGAGCGTCGCCGTTTCGCGACATTTGAACTCGAAGTCAAGGAGCTGAAGTAACTTCATATGTTAAAAAGCTCCTGCATCTTGCGAGTTTTTTTCTTTGGGAAAATGGCTTTTGGATGATATAATGTCACAATGAGTGAAAAGGAGCGGATGTATGAAGGCTTTGGCAGAGACTCGCCGCCATCACGCTGGCGGCCGTCGTCCTTGCATTGGCGGCTATTGGTTCTTCTTTGCGGGCGGCAGTAAGGCTTTGCAGGCAGTCGCAGCAGGCGGTGGCGGCGTCGTCTCAGGAGAAGGCGCAGGAAGGAAGGCGGCGAAGGGCGGCGAAGCGTACGCTGTGGACGCCAAGGACGTGAAGGAAGCGCAGGAAAAGGCGAAGGAAGAAGCGGATAAGGAAAAGAAAAGAAGGAAGGCAAGAGTCCGTATTCGCTGCAGGTCATGATCTTGAGGCGAAGCGCGTCGAATCAATCGAGGGCGCGAAGGAGGATGTGGGCCGTTCCTCACCGTCAAGGCCTGACGGAACGCCGACAAGCAGCCCGTGAGCAAGTCAAAGCCGCAGGGCATCGTCACGGACAGCGATCAGAGCGCCACAGCGTATTTGAAGCGATGGTATGGCGGTTTTGCTGCACGCGCAGACGCCTGTGTTCAACGCGTCATCCCGCCGGTGCGCGGCGACGGCGAGCTCGTTCGAGCTCGACGCGGACGAGCATCCCTCCGTGCTGATTGATACAGCCTGCAGGGTGGAGGCGACGTGATGAAGTCCATCTGCCGGAAAGGTGAGGATATGAAAGGAGCCGCCGGGTTTTTTACTGCAAAGCGAAAAGCGGCGTGCGCAGGTTACAGTCGCCCGCGAGCGCTGGGTGCAACCGTTTTCGTTCTTCATCGACAGCGGATGCCTGCCGGTGCCTTGGCGATCACACCGTACCCTCCGGACGTGCGCAGCCCTCGACTGTTCTCGGAATTTCTGTACGTGTGAAGCGAGACGCTGCCGTCGATCTACGGGCAGAACGCCCAGGAGGCGAGATATGACCGCAGTTCGCGGATGTTGCGCTTCATCTGCTGCAGGGGATTCTTCATCGGCACGATACGGCGCCCTTGCTGCCGGACCCAGACGAATCCAGTCGCTGCCGCCGTCGGCTCGATCTTTGCCCGAGCGGTCTTTACGCCGACGATGAAGACGCTTCGTTCGCCCCTGACGATGACGGTATCGAGGTCGTGCGTACGCCGATGCTCACGTTCGTGAAGATCTGGTATGATTCGGCAGACTCTTTTGAGAAATTGACTTTTCCAACTTTTCATCGTGGCTGCCTTCGGTCCGTGCGCACTGCTTCCGCAACAGCGACGACGGCGAGAGAATGATTCCCGTGAAGATGTAGAGCGTAGGATCGGGCCCAAGGAAGCACGAGTCCTGCGAGCCAGAGTAGAAGACGATGAGGCAGGATCTCGCAGGAAACGGTAGGTCAGCTGCGCCGTATTGGCAGAAGTGTGTTTTGTGGTTGAACCGTATCGCGAATGACCTTTCTTGGAGAAATCTAATAAGACAAAAGCCCAAGAAACGTAGGGTTTTTACGGCGTGACCATTGAACGATATACAGTTGGCTAAGGGAAAAAAACGATTTTTCCTTTGAGGAATCCTTTTTCATTTTCAGGAGTCCGCCGGGTGATTGGTTAAGGAAGGCGCGATCGCGCATGAAGGCCGTCATGATGTACGTCGCCGCGAGGCGAAGGACGGCGAGAGCGGGAACAAGAAAACTCCAACCATGCTCGAACTCGGCGATGGAGAAGAATAAACCGCGAAGAAACCGAGAAGGATGCCGTGCAGGACGCCTACCATCTCGATAAAACGCTACGCAGTCGCTTTTCTATCGAAACTGCAGACGCTCGACCTGTCCGGTCTTGCGAACCGAATCCATGCTGATGATGCCGCTTATGAAGGAGCGCCTAACGAAGCGCAGGAAGCCTGTGCAGGCGAGGTACCCATCGGCACCGTACTCGTCGACGCTGATGGGAAAGATCGTCGCGCGTGCACACAACATGCGCGAACCGGCACGACGGCACGGCATGCCGGAATCATCGCCCTCAAAAAGGCGGAAGAAGCTAGCGCTGGCTGGGCTGACTCACGTCACGATAGCCTTGCCCGGTGCAGGCGCGCCTGCTCGCAAGCCACGTCGATCGCATCGTCTACGTTGCGACCCACGCGAAGGCGGGCGCATGCCAGTCGCTTTCAACATCGTCAGCCATCCCGCGCTCAACCATCAGCTGGAGATGAGCAGGCATCCCAGAGGACAATGCAGAGCCATCACGAAGCGATTCTTCGCCAGCGGCGCAAAAAAGCGAGCATTGAAGAATCGTGCGAATCCCATGTCTGACGCGCCGGATAAATGCCCATGCCTTAAATATCCCAAGAAAAAGCTTCGGGCGCGGTGTTAAGCGATCGATCTCATTTTATCCAAGAGGCGTTCTCAGCGTGGCGGAACGCCTTCAGCTTCTTCGCATCCTGCGGAATATACATCGCGAAGCGCCATGCATATAGTCCTTTCGCGACGAGGACTACGCCTCGCTCGGCGGCAGCCGCGCTTAAAGCAGTAGCCGTAACATAGATAGCTGTTGTGCTTGACGGAATATCCGAAAAGTAAGCGGCGCCCGTCGGCCCGCCAGCCTGGCGCACCAGGCAGGATGCCCAGCGTGCTGCCCAAAGCCCGCCGCGCGCAGTGACGCCAACCGTAGAGATAGTCCGTCCTCGGCAAGCTCGATCGCGAGGTTTGCGGCGGAGAGTGCATCTTCGCCCTCGCCGCATGCTCGATTTCGCTGAGGCGCTGCGCGAAGACCGATATCCGCTGTTTCCTCGTCGACGCCCGTCGAGAACGGAGCAGAAAAGCCCTCGCCTCCCTGTGTTTGGTTGATTTCCTGCATGGCAAGAGTGGCCGAGCGCGCGCGCCATGTATGATCGCCGAAGCCGCTGCGAAAAGTACCCGGGCGGCTTCCTCTGACTCGCGAGCACAAGGGCGACGAGCGCATCAAAATCCTCATCTTTTGTCACGGATGAGTCCTCTCCTCGAATCTCGCCTACAGGTTTCTGCTATTCGACGCTTTCGCCTGCGATTCTGTCGTTTGGCAAAACATCTTCTTCTTGCGGTATAACTGCAAGATGCACGAAAGGAAAAACTGTCCTGTCATGAAATGGATGTGAGGAAACATTGAAGCGGATGATCGTCAATGCCGATGATTTCGGTCGCCATGCGCATCAACGAGGCGGTGGAGAAAGCGCCGAGATGTGGCGTGCGGCGTTCGGCGACGCTGGATGGCGGGCGTGCGGCGTTTCGAGGATGCGGCGGCGCAGCGTGCGCCGTATGCCGCATCTCGCTTGGCATACATTTCACCTTGGAATGACGGCGTTCTCTTGCCGCCGGAAGAGACCCTGCCCGTCGATGAGACGACGGTTTGCCGAGCTACGCTGCGTTTCCAAGCATTACGCGAAAGGCGGCGCGTATTCGGGAGGTGCAGGCGGAGCTTGCCGCGCAGCTTAAAAAGTTCGAGGCCGCAAAGCTGACGGTCGATCGCCGGACATTACTGAAGTACATGCACGTCCTGCCGGCATCGCGGAGGTCGTCACGGCCTTGCTGCAAGGCAGATCCTCGCGCTTGTGCGTTGGGTTTGCGCCGCTGCGGGAAATTTCGCGGCGCTGGCCGTTTGTAGAAATGTCGGGCTCGCGTCTTCGCGAAAGGTCTCGCGGGTCTGGCGAGGGCAGGATTTCAGCCCAATCATTTCGTGGGTATCGCCCGGGCGAGGCCGTCGATGAGGCGGAGCTGTCTACGCGATCGCAAGAACCTTCGAAGGTGCGGACTGAGGTCAGATGCATCCGGCACTTTCCAGAATGGAGGTCCTGTGCGCACCTCGGCTGGCAGCACGACTCTTGAAGCGGAGTTTGCGGCGATCCTTCTCGCCGAAGGGGTTTGCTGGCGGCATAGTTGCGTTGGATCGTGAGCTTTCAGGCATTGGAGAAGGCACACGCCAGTTCTGGCTGCCATGATCCTCGTCGTCGCCTGCGCCACGTCTTCTTCGTCGACTTTGACAACGGCGTGACGAAGCATGGCCCCGCAAGTATTACGGCATCATGACATTCGTGTGGAACGACACGAACAGAAGACTGCTGCGCCAGCGAACAGCTTCCATGCAGCCTTCATTTGTCTCGTAAGCTTATGAGGTCAGACCCAATTTCGACGTGCCGTTTTGCAAGGTTTGGGAGAAGTTGATGTTGTTGGCGACGCACAAATCGTTCATCCATTGTGGAATCGAGGGCGGTTTTCTTTTATAGATTTGTCGAAATGCAGACGGCGTGCTCTTCGACATTGACGTATATCGGCGGTGATGAAGGGAAATTTCCTGTATAGTCTTCGTCGTGGTTCATCTTCAATGGGACTGCTTATCCATTGGTGTGGGCGCAGGAATGGCAGAGCCGTCTCGCGCGTGAACATATCCCGCCGTGTCACCGTTGCGGAGTATGTTTCCATGTTTTTCCCGGTGGCAAGGTGATGGTACGAAAGATGATGAATAGTTGCCATTTTTTGCTGAACACTGGATAAATTGTGAGCATGAAATCAATTTCGTTTTCATTCTGCACATCGCACTATAGTATTAAAAACCCATCTTGCGATGGCTTTTTGATCGTATGCCCGCTTTCGTGATGGCACGAGATCGGCGAGTCGAGGGTTCCTTCCTTGGCTCGCTCGGCGAATTCCGCCGTGGCGGTGAAGAGGACGCCGCTGGAGCTGTTGGAGAGCTGTCGCACGAGTCCCGGTGTGATCGCTGATGATGAAGCGACGCCGACGACTCCGCATGGCAATGTCATTGTGGATGCTGAAGCTTGCACAGTATGTGACGGAATGGGGAGGAGCAGCGAGCTGCCTGCGACGCCTGAGTAGCCGCAGGCGCCGATGGTCGAGAGATGACGACAGGAGTGTTGTCGGCATGTCGACTTCGATGCCGAGGGTGTTATTGCAGCGAGCGAGAGGACGGATCAGATATGGCGCCTGCCTGCTGGGATCGTCGCCGAGAGGATGGATGAGAGCAAGGTCTTCCCGAAAGGCCGAGATTGCCGCAAGGAGATGTTCACGGGATGTTTGCCAGAGCTGCGCGTGAAGAAGGCGTAGATGCCGCTTTCCGAGCGTCGTCCAGACGAGCGGGAAGCGGGGTTGGTGGCGGACAGCAGAAGATGATGGAGCGTCTGCGATGAGCGCGACGGAGGAAGAAATGCAGGAGAACGGCGAGAGCTGCGCGGCCGATGAGCGCTTGATGCTGCTGCCGATGGCGCTGGCGACAAGCCCCGGAAATGCCGAAGCGATGAAGCGGATGGTTCCACTGCAATGATCTTTCGTCACGGCCCGGCACTGAAGGATTGTCTCCTTCTGCTGAATCGTTTGCCGAGTGGAGCGCGACGCCGCGAGCACAGCCTGTGCGAGGATGCGATGTAGTTCGCCGCTCACGATGGCGCATGGGTTGTCACTGACGCTCAGGATGAGGTTAGCAGAACCTCGATGCCGCTTGGCGGCGAAACTCGGAGGAGGCGACCGCGATGGAGCGTCGCCGGAACAGGAACGAATAGGCCGATTGGCGAATTAATGAAGCGAGGAACGTGCTGATGATGTAAAGGCGCATCGATGGCTTCTCATGGAAGGTTGCGTCGGCGTTTTCTGCGCCATGGCGCGTTCATGATGGTTAATGAAGACGAGAACGGGCGCGACACCCTTTGAGCGCCGGACGAGGTCGAGGATGGAGATCGGTGAACGACCTGCAAGGTGACGGCGACGATGATGCCGAGGACGAGTCCGATGGCGATGAGCTTGATCAAGGCAGTTTCAAGAGTTTTCTGCCGATGAATCATCAGCAAATTCCTCCTTTAATAATTCGTAAAGTACTTTACAGTATAGTATAAAGCTAGAAATATGCAAGGTTTTTCTGCCTTTTGTGTATTTATAATAGTGGACACGATGGGCTTTTTTGGCATTAATGAGATTCAGGAAAGTTCTCTCAAGATGGCAGCCAGCTTTTCGTGTGCCTTGACGTTATCCACAAGCCTACAAATTTTAGTATAAGTACTCTCTTGTTGGTGCGTGTTGATTATCCGTAATTCTTCAGAGCGAAATAACCTGTTTGCTGCGGTCGAGGAGCGGCAGGTCGTGCGATGACGATGAGCGTGCCTTCTTTTGTCGAGGTCTCGAGCACGGCGGCGGCGAGTTTTATGCCGCGTGGCGCCGGAGTCCGTGGTCGGCTCCGTCGAGCAGCAGCAGGGGCGCGTCGGAAGCGAGCGCGCGAGCGCTGTCAAGAGCCGGGTTCGCTGTCCGCCCGAAAGGCGCGAGGCATTTTCGCCGAGCGGCTTCCGTCGTCGAGGCCGTGCGGCAGAGCGCGCACGACGCCGGCAAGCTGCGCGGTTTCGAGCGCCCGCCATATGGCGTTTTCTTCGCCGAGGCCGCCATCGTGCAGGCGCTGAAATTGTCGCGCACCGATGCGTTAGAGAGAGCTGCCTTTGCAGCGCAGCGCCGAAGAAGGAGCGAGACTCATCCACCGTGAGATTCGCAAAAGTGCGCCGTGCCGCCGTAGAGGATCGTGCCGCTGTCGATGTCCCAAAGGCGCAGCAGCAGGAGGCTCTGCGACGTTGTCTTTCCGGGCGCTTCGCTTTCGCCGATGATCGTTGCGGTGCTCGCCGCCGCGCTTTATGCGCAGCGAAAGGTTTTCTGGTGATGGCGTGACACTGCGGATAGGCGAAGCCGAGGTTGCTGCATCTTCCAAGAGAGGGGACACAGTCGGCGGTCCGGGTATGCGGATGCCGTTCCTGCGAGCGCTTTGCAGCGCCGCTTTTTCTCGGCAGACACTGCCGCCGCTTGCCCGGCGGCTTCTGCGCAGAGAATGGCGGCGGGCAGGGGAAGATATCAAGAGGCGGCTTCTGCTGGGCGAGCGCCCAGATGGCGTACTTATGCGCCGCTGACCGCGCCTGCTCGATGTGGGCAGCAGAAGGATCAGCAGCGAGAGCCCAGAGCGACGCAGACGCCGAGGCATGCGGAAGAGCGTCTCGCCGGCTGCGCTTCTTCGGACTGTTTTGCCTGAAAGATCTGTGCGGCACGTCGAGCATTTGTTGGGCGGAATCGCACCGCCGGAGGTGCAGCCCGTGCGTCCGTCGACGAGGTTAAGGAGCGTGCCCTCGATAGGCGGCGCGCCAGCAGGTTCTTCCAGGACGAGGCGGCAACAAGGATGCAGCAGATAGAGGAAGGCGATGAGGGAGGCGCTGAGAGGCGAGATGGGCAGGAGGGCGGCACAGGCGAGGAGCGTGATGAGCCCGGCGAGAGAGCGGCGGCGGCACCGTGCGCAGGTAGAAGTCGCGCAGCGTCTTGCAGCCCGGACAGGAGGTCGCAGAACCGCCTCGCGCATTGCGCCTTCCTTGAGGGCAGCTTTCCACGGCCCCGGCGATAGGTCAGATGCTGCAGATCCGTAGCAGGCGAAGGCGAGGCGATGGAAAGGAGGTTCAGCGGTGGAAGACGGCGCGCGATAGCCGCAGGCGCGCACGCAGGTGATGCCGAGGCCAGCGCGAAGGCGGCGCGAGCGCCGCGTTTCAGATGATCCGTGGAGGCGGCGCCGATGAGCGTGATGCTCTGAGAGCGCGGCGAAGAACGCAGCGGAGGAGTGCGGGTATCTCTCTGCGGGGAAGCTGTGCGCAAAGGCGTAGGATCTCGCCATTCGGCGTCACCTCCTAGGTCGATGATGTGATCCGCCCGTTGATGAGGGCGGGCGGTGCGAGGCGAGATCAAGGTGCGTGATGCGAGAACGCATCGAGTGCGTCGAGGACGGATCTTTCCGTTTTAGCACGAGTCCCGCCGTGATCTCGTCGAGGATGACGAGCGGACGCGCCCGAAGAAGGCGCGTAAGTCCAAGGCGGCGCCACCCCGCAGAAAGCGGATGACCGCCTGCGCCGGGAGCAGTGGTAAGCCTGCGGGAAGCCCGCGGAGGTGCCGCCGAGCGCCGCTTGTTTGAGTGCGCGCGCAGCCTGCCGCGTCCCTTCGCCAGCGCTGACAGCTGGCGGCGTCGCGTCGAAGATGCGTCTCCTGGTAATACAGGTGATGAGCGCGGCGCGAGGCGGAGAGTATGCGAGGTCAGAGCCTTGCCTTCGCCCGCGCCGTCTTTCAGGAAGATCTTCCGTCGGTGGGGGCGTGGAGGCCGGCGAGAAGGCGGCGGTTGTCAGTTCCCTTGCCCGCGCCGTTTGCACCGATGATCGCGGTCTTCTTTCCCGCGCGAAAGTCGAGGTCGAGATGAATGAGGGCAGCTTCCCTGCGTCAGCGGATAGCGATAGGAATCTTTTCCGACGAGGCGCGGCGGCACGAAGCTACTCACCTTCACCGCCCTCTTCCGGCAGCATCAAGCCACGGCTCAGCGCGCCGCCGCCGCCGTGCGCGCGTCCATGGCGGCGTGAAGGCGATGCCGCCTTCAGCAGCTGCAGAAGAGCGCGAATCACGAAAATGCCGAAGGAAAACCGACCTCCCGTCGATAGGCACAGTCCGACGAAACGGCAATCAGCGATGGAAGCGTCGTGATGAGTTCGAGCGCGAAGAGAGACAAGGAGAGCGCAGGACACGATGAAGCTTCGAAAAGAGCGGCGCTCGAGATGCACACCTCGGCATCCATTGCGAAGATCTTCGTCATCGCCGCGCGGATCATCGCCGAAGCCCACCGTCAGCACATCTTCGACCACTGGCGTCACGCTCGCGCGACGCCTTGCCTATGAGCATGAGGAGGACGGAGCGATGGGAAGCGTCACGAGGAAGAGACAGCGCGAGAGGTTCAAAGATGGCGCTGACGATGAGGATGAAGGGACGCCGACAAGGATATGGCTGTAGGAACGACGTGTGGAACCATTGTTCGAGCGTCGTCGACACGTTCGAGGGTCAAGGTCAGGACGCTGTGCGCGTCGCGCCCCCCGGCGATGAGCGCACGATGCAGCGCCTTGCGGCAGAAGAGGCGCGCCTCGAGAGGCGGCCCAGATGGTTGCCAGCAGGCGTGCAGCGTTGTGTCGAGGCGCCCAGCAATTGTAGCAAATCTGATGCTGTTTTCGCAAAGTTCCGCGCCCTTTGAGGAAGACCCCGTTGACGATAGTTGTTTTCCCGCCGCGGCGATGACGAAAGAGCTGAGAGCGCTTCGAGCAAGGCGCGCGGCAGAGGACGATATGCTTTTTTCCTGAGTGTGCGGAAAGCAGGCTGTTCTGCCATACCTCAATAGCCGTGGTTGTTGGCATCGGCCGTCACACGCTTTTTCTGCGGAAGACGTAGTACGTCCAGATTCGTAGGCCAGCAATGACGGGTAATGAGGCAGGCGGCGGCACAGTCATGACCGTCAGCGTGTAGGGGCGCCGAGGAAGCGTTGTAGATCGCCGCTGTACTTCGGGCGAAGCGCTCGACCATGAGGCGCGGGAAGAGCTTCCGAGGAAGGCGACGACCGGCCGGTGCGACAGCGAGACCGGGCGGTGACAGCCGCGGTGGAGGCCTTCGACAGCCTGACAGGCGGCGAGGAAGACCCACGGCCGCAAGGATGAAGCGCACCGCAGCGAAAGGATTCGCATAGAGATCCGCAGACGTAGGTGGTCCCATGCACAGGACGAAGACACAGCGAGCGCTCCGCCTTTTCGTGATGTCCTGCACGCGCATGATCAGATGGCGGTCGGCGAGACGCATCGTTGGTGCTGCGCCGTGGAAGGCGAAGATGAAGACGAAAGGAGCTGACGATGGAGTAGGGCGAGAGCAGGCCGAAGCGCTGCTCGTGGTAGTCGCGTTCGCGTCGATGGGAAGGCTTCCGGCGATGAGGTCCGTCACGGCGACGTTTCAGAACGCGGGCACGACGCCGCCGAAGACGATGCAATTTGTCCCAGCGCTGCGCCAGACGGCGGAGTTCCTTGTGGCCGCGCAGTCTGAACGCGACGCCGCGCAGGATGAGCGCGACGAGCATCGTTAGCGCGAGTAATGCTGAACATCGTCGCGCAGAGACGCGGGAAAGCTGCAGTTTTCGCGCCGCCCCGCCGTGATCATCCAGACTTCGCTGCCGTCCCATACCGAGGATCGCAGCGCGATGCAGGCCTCGTCCGTCTTGCTGACGAAGGCAGCAGCATGACGCCGTAGTCGAAGCCCTCAAGGAAGAAGAAGCTCGTGAAGAAAAGCACGATCAGGACAAACCATAAGATGTTCAAACGCTATGCTCACTCTTCGCGGGCTGTTCCTGATAAAGCGGATCGCGACGCCGAGGGCGAAGACGATGAGCACGAGATAGCGAGCGTAAAGTCATACTGCCAGCCAGATGTCCGTCGGTGAGATTCGGGAGTCGGCGCTGACCGGTCTTGCGCCGACGACGATCCACGGCTGACGGCCGCCCCGGTCACGAAATCCAGCCGATGAGTTGGCGATGAAGGGAAGCGGCAGGCTGTAGAGCAGCACCTGAGTACGTAGGGTTTGTCGGCGAGCATCCTTCCATGAGGAGGAGGGCTGCGCTCGTGATGAGATCGCGAGGCCGCCCGCGCCGACCATGATGCGGAACGCCCAGAAGAGAGCCGACGTCGGCACATAGTTGTCCGGAGCCGTACAGCTGCGCAGCTTCTTCCTGCAGATCGCGGATGCCCTTGATCTCGCCGCAGGCTTGTTGTGGCACCATGCGAAGGGGAGAACATCGTGAATCGTGATTCGAAGTCGTTCTGCATCTTGTCCTCGTTGATGATGGCATACAGAACGGCGCGGGATCTTCCGTCTCCACAGAGCCCATGGCGGCGAGCTTCATGGGCTGGGCGCCCTCAGGCACTGGGCGTGCATGGGTCGGGCGCCCGCGACGCCCAGGGAAGGCTGATGAGTGTATAGGCGAGGATGCCTTGATGGCTTTTCGAAGAGGCCGGCGGCAGGGCTCTCCTGCAATCTTGTGGCGAGATGGCTGCGAGCAGGACGCCCCGCCGCCGATACGCGTCAAGAAGAACGTATGCGCTGCCCGCCGATGACGTATCGGTTCGAGAGAAGAGCGCCGAAGTCCGTCGCGAGACGGCACGGCCGCCTCGATGGAGCAGCCCATGGGATGCTGCATGAAGTTGGCTACACGGTGATCCAGGAGCGTTGAGATTCGCCGATCGCGACGATTACATCGCCGTGAGCCAGTGAGTTTTCGCGAGAGTCGTCCCAGCTGAAGACCGCAGGATGCCGAGGAACGTCGACTCAAGGAAGAAGGTAAGCGCCCAGCGAGCGGTGGTGCGTCGGAAGATGTCGTCTATGAAGCGCGCGTATCTGACCCAGTTCATGCCGAGGCGGAACTCCTGCACGATGCCCGTGAGACGCCATGGCGAAGTTGATGAGGAAGACCGAAGAAGAAAATGTAGCAACTTTCGGTTGCTTTCCATCGGTATCCAGTGTGCGGACATGACAGGTTCCGGAGAGCCGTATTAATGTTAGCCGGGCGTCAGCGGTATTAAGAAATACATGTTGAGGTGATGGCGAACTGCCATTGAGATAGGACAGTCACTCATAGAATGATACCCCTTCCTTTCAGAAAATAATTATTTTTATGCGTCCATTATAAAACAAGGACAGCAAACAAGGCATAAGTACCGGTGAATTTGAATTTTGGATAAGGAACAGTATTTTTTATGATTTCAGGCAAACCGCGTTTCCTTGAAATTGTTGGAAGAAACCGCCCCGCGAAGAGATACATGCTCAGGCGTTTTCGTGCCCGAAGCCGGTAGTCGAGCGTGTGCGGCGCGAATTTGAAGCCTTCCGTGGAGTCCGAGCGGACGAGCGTCGCTGCGACGATGCCCGCGAGGCGAGAGGACGATATGCGCAGCGCGTGGCTTTGAGGCAAAGAGGCGGTATCACGCGACGGCGCGAGAAGCGAGAGCGAGCGCGAGGCACGGTGCGGACGATCTCCGTGAAAGAGTGATGAGCTGGGGAATGTGCGAGGGATCTCCTGAGGCGATGAGGGATGCCAGCGTGATCGCGCTCGCTCGTCTGTGGCGATGACACGACGTCAGCCATCGAGGCCGCCCGCCCTTCTTCTGGCGGCGAGCAGGGCGACAGAGTGACCGTGCGCTTGCGCGATCTGCACCTCCTTTTGCTCTGTCGGCGGGCGCAAGATCGGCGCGGTAGACGGAGATGCCGGCATCCTTGCCGTGCGCTTTGCCGCAGTGCGGCAGTCGCCCGTCATCATCACGGCCTGACGCCCAGATTCCAGCAGGCGGATCGCGCGTTGCTTCGCGCACTCGTCAGAGAAGACGAGACCATGATCTTGCCGTGGCGAGATAGATGACGATCTTGCCGCGCGAAGTTAACTGGTCGCCCTGCGTCAAGAGGGAATTGCTGATCTGACGCCTCTTCTTTCGAGCCATTCGCGCTGTCGAGGCACGGTCGCTGCTGATCAGCGCCTCGACGCCTTTGTCGATGCTGCTTTGTCACGAAAACGCGCATGCGAGGCGAAAGGCCCCGACTGACAAAGCGCTGGCGACGAGGACGCGTGCGAGCGGATGGAGACGCCGTTTTCTGCGCGCTCGCGGCGAGTCCCAGATCAAACACTGTCGGAAAGCCCTCGCCGACGATGGTCGCAGGAACGGCCCGCGATGCCGCTGTTTTCGAGAGCGCGATGTTGATGTGCTTGAGAGTGCCGGAAGACGCCGGCGTTCTTCACGAGGATCTTCTGTGCGCGGCACTTTTTCAGCTTCAGAAGAACGAGAGGCAAAGGCGGCAGGGGCAGCGAAGAAGAGCACGGAGAAAAAGAAGACGCCGTCTGCAGAAGATCGAGTCCCATGGTTCGCTAGAGGTGCATCGGCGATGGCGAGCAGCAGACCGAAGGCGAAAGCGAAGGTACTGTCCGTGACGGCGAGCATGGCGGTGTGCTCGGGCGCCTGCTGCTTCCTCCGGCCTGGCGCGCCGCCGCAGGCCCATTCCTCCTGCGGCAGCACCTGCTCGCGCAGCACGCCTCTGCTGCTTCGAGTTCGGCGAGGTGGCGCCCTCGGGCGCGCGCTGAGTCGGCAGCGCGCCTCGGACCCTTCTTCGGCGTTCCTCTCGCGCCCGCGCTCGGCTTCATGCCCGCCATCATCTCCTCAGCGCCCGCATGACGCCCGTCCTCGTCGAGCGAGCTTCCGCGCGCGAGGCGCACTTCGAGGTATTTGCCGCCGAGCGTGAAGGTCAGGAAGAGGCCGAGCGGCGGAAGAGAAGTTGGTGAAAGAGCCCGTAAGCATCATTCCGCACCATGAGGAGGAGGCTCGCGATGACGGCGGAGATGCGCTGACGGCGATGAGGAATTCGCGCACGGCGATTTGAAGAGCAGGCGGTGGATGGGCGTACCGAGGGATGACTTTGTACGCGAGCAGTGCGCGGCGAGCGCGAGTAGAGCTCGATTCGTAAAGAGAGCGGCCTCCCTCGTAAGAGAAAGCGGAATCCCAGGTCTATGCCAAATGGAGGCTGCGAGCAGTCCCGGCGCAAAAAGGCGAATGCTGAAGTGTCAGGGCAGGACGACAGGAGGTGGAGAGCGTACGTCCTTTTGATGCGTTCCGTCTCCCTCTGTGCTGTGACTTTTCATCCATAATAAAGTTCCTCTTTTCCAAGTAGATATAGAATCTATTGTTTGATTCGCCCTTTGCTTGCTATCACCAAAATTTTTCTACAATACAAAGAGAAAAATTGATAGAATTTATGGCGACATATAGAAGGATGGTGCATTTCTTTGCTGAAGCCGGCGCGGGCGAAGATCAATCTGACGCTTGACATTCTGGGGAAACGTCCCGACGGTTAACACGAGGTGGCGATGGTCGGCAGTCCGTCGCGCTCGCGGATGAGGTCGAGTTGGAAAATATTTACAGGGCATTTCTTTGGAGGTCGAAGGCGCGGCGCTCGCGGACGAGAGCAATTCTGCGTGGCGTGCGGCGGCGTTTCTTGCGTTGTTTTCGTCGGAGGGCGGCATAAGCGATCCTTCGCCTAGGGAAGACGATTCCGATGGCGGCGGGACTTGTGGCGGTTCCCTGCGGACGCTGCCGTGCTCCCCGGGATGAACGATCTTAAGAAGGGCTGAATGAGGCGGCGCTTGCGAAGCTTGCAGCCGAGATCGGCCTGACGCCCTCTTTTGCCTGCGGGAGGCACGCAGCCGGCGACGGGCGCGGCGAGATTCCTGCGCCGCCTGCTGATCTGCCGCCCTTTCCCGTCGTGCTGGCGAAGCCGCCCGTCGACGCCTGACCGGGTTTGGGCGGCGGGCGCCGCCGATGCGCAGAAGGCGTGCGCCACCCGGACACGGGAGAAGATGCTCGCCGCCATCGGTGCGGACATCGCTTCGCGCATCTGCCGCCGAGTTGTGCACGCCTCGAAAGTGTTACCACAGAGGATATGGGAGATCCGTCGTCTGGAAGGAGCGATGCTGAGCAGGGCGCACTCGCCGCCGATGTCCGCCCAGGGCCGACGGTCTTTCGCGCTGATGGAGAGCGAGGGGCGGCGCAGAATTGGCGAAACCAGTGGCGAAGACGGATGCCGCCGTCTTTTGGCATTGTAAAGACGGAAGCAGATGTTCTGAAGCGCCATACCTGTGCGGGAGGAAAACGATGGGACAGGAATGAAGCTCGCGCCGATCCGCTCGACAGCTACCAGCCCTGCGAGGTCGTTGCTGAGGCTCGAGCGATGCGATCAAGAGCGGCGCTCGCGCCCGGCAGCGCTCATGGAACCAGCCCGCCGAAACTCGGCGCCAGCCGTACGCCCGTGCGCGAGGCGATCCGCAAGCTGGAGCCGAAGGCTACGTCGTCGCGATGCGCCGCGGCGCGGGCACCCATGTCGCGAGCTCCTCCATCCGCGACGTTAACGACGCCTTCGAGATCCGCTGGCACGGCGCTCGATTCGCTCGCCTGCGCCCTTGCGGCGGAGCGCATCATGGAGAATGAGTTGGAAAGCCCGCAGCGTTCCCTCGTCGCCATCGGCGACATATCGAGGCGGGCGACACAAAAGATCGTGAAACGGACATGCGCTTTCACTTTATCTCCTTATCAAGCGAGCCGCAACACGCGTCCGGTCGGCATCATTCGAACCTGCGTGAGCAGCTCACGCGCTTTCGTTCCGCCTCGATGTCGCTCGGGTCGTCTCGGGCGAGACGCTTGAGGAGCACCGGGAGATTGTCGACGTGACGCGCAGGGCGACGCAGGGTGCGAAGCAGGCGGCGGAAGCCCATGGAAAGGGCAAGTGAGCACGTTTGAGCATGGAGGCGGCGAAGAATGCCGCATCTAAAAAGATGGTGCGCTGATAACCAGAACTCTGCAGGATCGGCTGTAAAGTTCCCTGAGAACGATGCTGAGGAAAATGTCTTGAGCAATGGAGGCTGAACGAATGGCAGATCTGACAACAGTCATATTGGCGGCGGGCAAGGGACGCCAGTCGTCTTTGCCTCAAGGTGCCGCACAAGGCGGGCGGCAAGGCGATGCTCGCTCATGTACTGCGGTCATGAAGGAGGCGGGCGCCGTGCGCAATATCAACGTCGGGATTCGGCGGCGAGACGGTGAAAAGGCGCTTGCGGGGCGAGGCGGATTTCGTCACGCGTGCAGAAGAGCAGCAGTCGGCACGGGGCATGCCGTCCTGCAGGCGAAACCGCTGACGAGGAAAAGTACTGTTTCGTGTCGCGGCGATATTGCCCTGACGGGAAGCTCAAGAAGCTCGCGAGAACACGCGGCATCGGGCGAAGGCGACCGTCTTGACCGCTGTCACGCCCGATGCGACGGATATGGTTGCACTTCGCCTCGCGCCGCAGACGGCACGAAAGAATCGTCGAGCACAAGGGACGACGGAGGAGGAGCGCACCGTGCGCGAGAGGTCAATTGGGCATCTATATTGCTTTGAAGCGCCTGATCTTTTTCGCCGCCTTGCACGAGGTCAAAATGACAATGCGCAGGGCGAGTACTATCTGCCCGGACGTGCCTGAAATCCTCCGAAAGAAGCGGGTTAGAGAAGATTTTTCGCCGCGGCCGGCCGACGACTACGAGGGGAAACGCTCACGCCAACTCGCGTGCCCAGCCTGCCGCCTCGGAGAAGATCCCGTGCCGCCGCAAGAATGAGAGGCGCTGGATGGCAGAGGCGGGATGCCTGGCGGATCCCGATACGACCTATGTCGACGCCGATGTCACTGTCGGCCGCGACACCGTGATCTATCCGGCACGTGGCTTGAGGGCGCGACGGTCATCGAGAGGCTGCGAGATCGGCCCTGATTCGCGCTTTCAGGACGAAGATCGGTTACGTCACGGCGCACGCGCGCATGAATGCGAACGCCGACGGTGCGACGCCGGCCTGTACGTTCATTCGCCCCGCGACGAAAATCGCGCACGTCAAGATCGGTACCAACAGTCAACCCGTCGTCGGCGAGGGACGAAGCTGCCGCATCTCTCGGGCATCGGCGATTCCGCATCGGTGCGGGCGCCAACATGGGCTGCGGCACGATCACGGTCAATTACGACGCAGGCAGAAGTTCCGCACGGGCGTCGGCGATTGCGCTTTCGTCGACGGTAACCGAACCTCGTCGCACCCGTCAGCGTCGTGGCGACGGCGCTCACATCGGCGCAGGGCCACATCACGAAGACATCCCTGCAGGCGATCGTTATCGCAAGTCACCGTGAAGAATAATATCACGCTGGCGGCGCGCAAGAAGAAATGAGGCTACCGGAAATGACGAACCTGACAACCTATGGTCATGACGGCAACGCCAACCCCGAGCTCGCGAAGAAGATCGATCGCACATCGGCGTGCCGCTTTGCGATGGCTACGTCGGCCGGTTTCCAACAACGGCGCAGACACAGGTGACGATCAGCGAGCATCGCGGCAATGATATTCATCATTCAACCCGCAGCCGGTCAACGACAATCTCTGCTGGAGTTTTCACCGCGACGGACGCCTGCGGAGCGCTCGGCGCACAGCATCACGGCCGTCGTGCCCTACTACGCCTATGCGTCAGGATCGCAAGACGCGCGGGCGCGAGCCGATCTCGGCGGTTTCGTCGCGAACCTCATGGAGACGGTGGCGCTCTCGCGCGTCGTGACGGTCGACCCGCATGCCGTCAGATCCGTGGCTTCTTCGACATTCCCGTCGATCGACCGAGCGGCGCCCGTCTCGCCGCGTATCCAGCGAGCAAACTGAAAACGTCAGTCGTCGTCTTCGCCTGATCTCGGCGTGGCGCTACGCGCACGAGAAAGCTCGCCGATCGTCTGCACGCGATTGCCATCATCGAGAAAGCGCCGCCCGAACCGGCGTGGGCGGAGGTGTCAGAACCTCATTGGCGACGTGCCAGGCAAGACGGCAATCCTCATCGACGACATCGCCGACGGCAGGCTCTCTTGCGAGGGGGCGAAGGCTCGCAAACCTTTGGTGCAAAAGAAGTCTACGCTGCCTGCTCCCCATGCTGCGATCTCGACCGATCCCGTTATCGAGCGCATCAACGCTTCGGTGCTCAAGCAGCTGATCGTCACGGACATTGATTCCTTTGGGCGACAAGAAGTTTGACAAGACTGTCGCTGACGATAGCGGACGCCATTGGCGCGTGCTCATCAGCACACAGGATCACCGCCTGTCAGCTACCTGTTCCGCTGATGGAGAGCGTCGGCTGGCATACCATCGTGTGACTTTACGACACGGATGCCATAAGGCAAAATGCGAACTAGCATCCGCTGGTTCTTTGAGATCGCAGGGTCGAGTTCTGCGCGCTGGCACTGGCCGCTCGGAGATTTGATGAAGCGGGTTATTCTTCCGCTGCTGACCGACGCCGTGCGAAATTCGTCGCCTCGCGTTTGATGATGAACTCGTTATCGTCACGCGCCCAACGGCGCTGACAAAGGTCAAGATGGTGTTCGACTACGAGGCAGGCGCGCGGCGGACGACGCATTGCTCGCTCGGTCACAGGCAGAACGTCTTCACGAGCCGAGACGGTGGACGATCACGAAACTGCCTGCAGAGTTTTATGAAAGCTTCATGCTGCGTTCCGGAAGATGCGCCGATGGCGCAGGAAATACCTGAATGTTTGCCGCTTTGGGAGTCTTGAAAGTTGTATATTGCAGTCGGTGTTGTTCTCGCCGCGATTTTCCTTTGCATCACGGGCAGGAAACTCTTTCTTTGTCAAGGAGGGTACGGGCAGAGTGTTGTCGTGAAAGCGATGGAGCGCACGCCTCGGAAGTAACGGCGCAGGATGAAAGCGGGACGCCTGTCACGAAGCTGGAGTTCGCCAATGTCGGTACAGGTCATACACTGGCGAGCTTCTTGTGCGTCCGCTCGTGCCCCACGAGCAGTACGACGACTTGAAGTGCGCGGCAGGGCCGAGCGGGAGGGCGCAACGCGCGAGGACGATTACTTCGAGGCGGTGCTCATCGAAGCGGGTGAAAGCATCTTCGTTACAGCGTATGTGACGCTTACGGCGCGAAAGGGCAGGGAGCATCATGAGGCGGCCGCGCACATGGTCGACGCCCGCGGAGCTCATCTATCAGAAACGGAAGGCATCCTGGAAGACCTGGCGACGATCCCGTGCGTGCGCAGGAAGTCGCATCAGCTTGTCGGTGATGCTTGCAGACGATTTGAGGAGGGGCGAAGAATAAAGGAACTGAAATCTCTGGTTCGTCTCACGCGCATCTTACGACAAGGACGACATCATCGATCGCGTGGGAGAAGCATACGCGCGGCAAGATCAAGCACGACGTGATTTCCGTGGTGAGAGCGTCGTCGCCACGCAGGGACGCATCGTGCGTCCCGAGATCTGAAGATCTCCACCGCGCAGTTCTGCTGCTTCATCCCGGACTACGGCAGCCTCGCGGAAGACCTCGCGGCATGCAGTCCTGCGATGAACGACCGAGGGCAAGCGGCGCGTCGCCGCCGCGCCTTCGCGGGATTCTGCAGAGCAAGATCGTGGGAAAGAGCGGCCTATAAACAAGGGCGAGCGGTACGGCGCTCATCTCGACGCGATGTGACCGGGCACGATGCCGCTGCTCGACAAGACATATCGATCTACGGGCCGCGCGACCCGGAGGACGTTGTCGCGCGCGTCTCAAAGAGAGGCCTCGGCTGCTTCGGCGCCGTCACCGCCGGCGTAAACGATCTCAAGCGCTCGCGCATCGTCGGCGTGACGGACGGCACGAAGCGGCGATCTCGTCGCGAAGCGCTCATCGACGACGCTCGGCAACGCTTTCGCCCAGAGGCTGCCGATCTGCGGCACTAAAGAACTTCCGGCAGCATCAGGAAGGCTGAGACTGAGGTTGAGGCAGGGCTTGGCAGCCCTGCCCCTTTTCGAAAAGCGAGAGAAGAACATGCTGCTATGCAAAGAATACGCGGACGTGCCGCTGGATGCGCGTACGTCTGAAGATCGCGCGAGGCTTCCAGTAGGCGGCGGGTTCGAGTGCTCATCGAGATGGGGCGCACGCGCGTCATCTGCGCTGCGTCCGTCGGGAAGATCGCGCGCCGTACTTTCTGCGCGGCACGGGCACGAGATGGATCATAGCGTGAGTACGCGCTCTGGGCCGAGCGCGACTTCGACGCGCACGCCGCGCGCGAGGCGTGCCATAGCCGCCAGTCGGGGTGCGCCGGTGAGATTCAGCGGCTCATCGGCCGCTCGCTGCGCTCCGTCGTCGACCTTGCGGCGCGCTCTCGGCGAGCGCACGATCGCCTGTGACCGTGGCGTCTCATCGAGGCGGACGGCGGCACGCGCGTCGGCGGCGATCACAGGCGCTTTCGTCGCGCTCGTAGAGGTGCGTGCGCAGCTTCTACGGCGAGAAGGGCAAGACGTTTTCCTGTGAAAGATTTCGCATGACGTGTCGGGCGTCGGTCTCGCCAAGGACGGCGAGGCGATCCTCGACCCTTTGTTACGAGGAGGACAGCACAGCGCTCGTCGATATGAACGCGTCGATGACGGGCGCTATGACTCGTCGGTGCAGGGGCACGGGCGAGGCGCCCTTCTCGCGCAAGGAGATGGCGGATCTCTCGCGCTGGCGGAAAAGGGGCGTCGACAGGTGATTGCGGGACAAAAGGACGCGCTCGGCGGCGAGCTTGTCTGGAAAGTGGGGCGAATCGGATGAAGAAGATCGTAGTCGCTACGAAGAATGAAGGCAAGGTGAAGGAAATCGCTTAGCAGCGTTTTCAAAAGCTCCCCGTGGAGCTTCTGACGCTCAAGGATTTTGGGGACTTTCCGATGCTGTTGAGGACTGCTTCGACCTTCGAGCGCGCGCGCATCAAGGCGCTTTTGCTGCAGAGGACGGGATGCGCGTGCCTCGCCGACGACTCGGGGGCTTTGAGGTCGAAGTCCGGGCGGTGCGCCGGGCGTTCACTCGGCGCGTTACTCGGGGCGGCACGATGATGCGGCGAACAACGAGAGCTCGTGGCAGAGCTTCAAAAGAGGGGTGCTGTCGAATCTGCCGCCGCCTTTCGCTGCGTGCTTGTCCTGCACGATGCGGACGGTACGGAACTTATCTCCGAAGGGTCGTGCGTCGGGCGCGTGCGTCAAAGCCCTCGCGGTGCGGGTGGTTTCGGCTATGACCCGTACTTCTACCTCGCGAGCGGCAAGTCGCTAGCGGAACTGACGGTTTCTGAAAAAGCAGGCGGTCAGCCATCGCGGCGCGGCGCTTCGCCCATGGCGGCGCAGATGAAGGAGCGTCCCACGAAGATCGGCATTATGAGCGACGGCCACGGCGACCGCCGCGCGATCGACCGCGCCGTGGAACGTGCGGGCAAGGTCGACCTCTGGCTTCATGGGAGACTGCGCTCCGATGCGGCGTACCTCGCGCTCGTCTCGGCAGTACGCGTGGAAAACGTCGCGGGCAACACGGACTGGCCCGACGGCAAGACGCCCGACGAGATCGTCGTCGAGGCGGCAGGGCACCGCATCTTCCTCACGCACGGTCACATCTACGGCGTGCGCTCGACGCGTTGAAATGCTGGTGGCGGCGGCGAAGGAGGCGCGAGCGGACATCGCCGTCTACGGTCATACGCATGTGGCGCAGGAAGTTGGGAGATGTTCATGTCCTCAACCCGCGGCGTGGCGCGCCCGCGCGATGAGCGCGAGCCTTCAGCATGCTCGCCGACCTGAGGGCGAAGCCGCCGCAGGTCGAACTCATCCGCTTGGGAAAGAGCTTGACGGCGGAAGGTTTTGTCGGCAAGCGCACGAAAAGGAATATCAGGAGAATTCCGGTCGCTTTTTCGCGGGTTTTTCGGCGTGCAAAAGCGAACAGGATTCATCTTTTTTCTACAGAAACTCAAGAAACACAAGGGTTTCGGTGTTGAATGATGCGATGAAAATATGATATGATGGAGCCTATGTGAGTATTACAATTTCTTATGGGAGGGTTTATCTTGCGTACAATCGAAGCGAAACAGATTACGGAAGCCGTTGCCGAGATGTGCAAAGGGCTGCCTACTATCTGCGGACACGCGTCTACGAGGCTTTGAAGCGCGCGGACGCGAGGCAGAGGAGTCGCCGGTGGGGCGCGACGTGCTCGACCAGATCATCCGCAATGCGGAGATCGCCAAGGCCGAGGATCGCCCCATCTGTCAGGACACCGGCATGACGATCGTCTTCCTTGAGATCGGTCAGGATCTGCACATCGCGAGGCGGCGATCTCGAAGAGGCGGTCAACGCCGGTGTCGCCAAAGGGCTATACGGAAGGGTATCGTGAGGAAGTCCGTCGTCGCCGAGCCGCTGTTCAACCGCAGAACACGCAGAACAACACGCCTGCCGTCATCTACACGAGCATCGTGCGGGCGACAAGCTCAAGATCACGGTCGGCCCCAAAGGGCTTCGGCAGCGAGAACAAGTCAGCGTCAGATGCTCGTTCCTGCGGACGGCGTCGAAGGCGTCAAGAAGGCCGTGCTCGACATCATCCTGCACGCAAAGCTACCGGCCCTGTCCTCCTATGGTCGTCGGCGTCGGCATCGGCGGCACGATGGACCGCGCGGCGTACTACTCGAAGAAGGCGCTCGTGCGCTCCATCAACGACGCAAACATGCCCGGTACGCGAAGCTAGAGGCGAACTTCGGAGATGATCAACAAGACGGGCATCGGTCACGCAGCAGCGGAACCGTGTCGGCGCTCGCCGTCAACGTCGAATGGGACCCGACGCACATCGCGGGACTGCCCGTGGCGGTCACGATCTGCTGTCATGCGATGCGCCACAGGATCGCGTCGCTGGTGCTCGGGATGGGAGGATAAGAAAAATGGCTGAAAAAGATTCATATCGAAAACACCGTTCACCGTGGAGCAGTCCAAGAAGCTCAAGAGCGGGTGACAGCGTGCTCATCACGGGCACGATCATCAGCGCGCGCGATGCGGCGCACAAGGTCATGTGCGAGGCTCTGGCGCGTCGCGGCGAAGCTCCCGTGGACTGGAAGAATGAAATCGTCTACTACCTCGGACCTGCGCCGGCGAAAGCCCGGCGATCCGATCGGCTCGTGCGGCCCGACGACTGCCGGCCGCATGACGCGCCTACACGCCGGCGATGCTTGAGCGGGGCATCACGGGCATGATCGGCGAGGATCCGCGCGACCCGAAGGTCATCGGTCGATGAAGAAGAACGGCGTGACGTACTTCGTCGCCGTCGGCAGCGCGGCGGCACTGATCTGCCAAGTCCGTCAAGTACGAAGTGCTCGCCTATCCGAACTCGGACCGGAGGCTGTGGCTCGTCTGACCGTCGTCGACTTCCGGCGATCGTCTGGCATCGACTGCGAGGGGAATAACTTCTACGAGATCGGCGGGCGCCGTATCGTGAAAGTTATGGAAAAGCGCCGCTGCTGGCGCTTTCATGGAAAGCGCTGAACTTGTCGGCGCTTCTGTAATTCGCCCCGCACGATGCGGGGCGCAAAGAGTATAGGAGGTATAGAATGATTAACACAACTTTTTACGCCCGCCGCCTGCATTCTCTGGTCGGCTTGCTGGCACTCGGAGATTCCTCATGGAGCACATCCTCACCAATGCTTCGGCTCTGGGCGGCGCTGAAGCGCTGAACGGCAAGCTCGCCATGATGGAGCTGATTCGAAGCCGATCTTCCTCGGACTTGAGATCAGCGCTGTCGCCATCCGTTCCTCTTCCATACGATCTATGGCATCTACATCTGCATGCAGGCGAAGAACAACCCGACAGTATGGCTACCTCAACAACTGGAACTTCGCTTTCCAGCGCTGGACGGCATGGTTCCTGCTCGTCTTCCTCGTATGGCGTCAGTTACCGCGCTGCTACGTCAGGCGTTCTCGGCACGCCGATCAATTACGACTGATCCAGAGCTACGTCGTGGGCAGCCCGATCGTCTTCGTCCTCTACCTCATCGGCATGCTCGCAGCGATCTTCCATTTCACGAACGGCATTGCGACCTTCCTCGCTGACATGGGCGTCGTCGAGGGTCCTCGCGCCCAGAAGACGGCGGACTTCCTGCCATGATGCTCTGCGCGGCTCTGAGCCTCGTGACGATTGCCTTCAGGTGGTGAGCTGCTCGTTCCCATGCTTGATCGATTGTTTGTGATGTATAGAATGAGGAAGACCTACATGGCTGAAAAAGATCTGATTATTGTGAGCGGCGGTCTCGGGTCTCATGGCGCCATCAAGGTCTGTGAGCTCGGCAGCGAAGTCGACCTGTTTTTCCTACTGCCCGGTCAAGCGCTCCCACTCGCTGTGTGCGCAGGGCGGCATCAACGCCCGCATGGACTCGAAGGGCGAGCATGACAGCGTTTACGAGCACTTCGATGATTAGCGGTCTACGGCGGCGACTTCCTCGCTGACCGGTCGCGGTCAAGGGCATGGTCGAGGGCGCCGAAGCTCATCAGATGTTCGACCGCATGGGCGTTCCCTTCACGCGCACGCCGGGCTAACCTCGACCTTCGCAACTTCGGCGGTCAGAAGAACAAGCGCACCTGTTTCGCCGGCTCGACGACGGGTCAGCAGCTCCTCTATGCGCTCGACAGACGAGGTTCGCCGTTGGGAAGTCAGGGGCGCGTCAAGAAAGTATGAGTTCTGAGAATTCATCCGCATCATCAAGAACAAGGACGGCATCTGCCGCGGCATCGTCGCGCAGAACGCAACTCGATGGAGATCAAAGGCGTTTCCCCGCCAGCGTCGTCATCCTCGCGACGGGCGGCCCCGGCCGGTGTTCGGACGCTGCACGGCTTCGACGATCTGCAACGGCTCGGCTGTTTTCCGCTGTCATCAGCAGGGCGCACATCGGCAACCCCGGAGTTCATCCAGATTCATCCGACGGCGATTCGGGTTCCGACAAGAACCGCCTGATGAGCGAGGCGTGCCGCGGTGAGGCGGGCGCGTCTGGGTCTATCGCGACGGCAAGCCACGGTACTTCCTTGAGGACATGTATCCGAGCATACGGCAACACTCGTGCCGCGTGGCGTCGCCTCGCGTGCCATCTTCAAGGTCTGCGTGCACATGGGTCTGGGCATCAACGGCGAGAACCGCGTCTGCCTTGACCTCTCGCATATCGATCCGCACTACTTGGAGCGCAAGCTCGGCGGCATCCTCGAAATCACGTAGACTTCCGTCGGAAAAGATCCGCGCAAAGGTGCCGATGGAGATCTTCCCGTCCGTCCACTATTCGATGGGCGGCATCTGGGTCGACCGCCTGCACACGAGCATCAGGGGCTCATGGCCTCAGGCGAGTGCGATATCAGTACCACGGCGCGAACCGCCTCGCGCGAACTCCGCTCCTTTCCGCCGCTTATTCCGGCGGTATCCGGTCCTGAAGCCATGCGCGGCGAGGCGGTGAGCTCACGGCAGCGCCTCACGCAGGCGGAGCTTGACAAAGCGCGTCAGGAAGTCGTCGACCAGTTCCGAAGGCATCCTCAAGATGGACGGCCCTGAGCGCGCACAAACTCCACCACGAGCTTGGCGATCTCATGTACAAGTATGTTTCCATCGAGCGCGACAGACGGCGCTTGACCCAGTGCCTCGTGGAACTCAAAAGGAAATCCTCAAGCGCTGGGACAGCATCGGCCTGACGGATCGCGGTCATTGGGCGAACCGAGAAGCCATGTTCGTGCGCCAGCTGCAATATGATCCTCTACGCGATGTGCATCACGAAGGCGGCTCGCTGCTCGCGACGAGCCGCGCGTCGTCGCCAAGATCGCCCTCGACGCGAACGGCAAGCGCATGATGGACGCGACGAGCTCGTCTTCATGCCGCGTGACGACAAGAACTTCATGCGCATCTCCATCGTCGACTACGACCCGAAGACGGAAGAGCGATCGTCAGCTACGACGAGTTCGATCATCTCGCTCATCAAACCGCGTGCGCGTAACTACGCGGTAGCGAAGAAAAATAAGAGGAGGAGATGGCAAATGGCAGAACAGAGAAAGTAAGATTCATCGATGGCGCCGGGGATGGCCCTGGCGCCACCCCTACAAGCAGGAATTCGATGTCGACTATCGTCCGGCCTCAACGTCGTCGCGCGCTCTCGCGCAGATCAGAAGAACCCCGTGACGGTCGACGGCAAGACGGTCGCACTCCGTCAACTGGGGAGTGCAACTGCGGAGAAGGTCTGCGGCGCCTGCATGATGGTCATCAACGGCAAGGCACGTCAGGCCTGCTGCTCGCTCATCGACGAGCTTGAGCAGCCGATCACGCTCGCGCCGGCTGCACGCTCCCGTCATCCGCGACCTCCTCATCGACCCGCTCCGTCATGTTCGAGCCTGGAGCGCATCAGCGCTGGATCGGATCGACGGTTCGTGGGACAACCCCGACGCTCCGCTGCAAGTCCCTACACGGCGGAGACGACGCACGAGATCTCGCACTGCATGACGTGCGGCTGCTGCTTGAAGCCTGCCCGAACGTCGGACCGCAGTCTAGACTTCATCGGCCCTCGCCTACGGTGCAGACGCTGCTCTTCAACCTCCATCCGTTCGGGAAGTTCGACGCTCAGAAGCGCCTCGAAGCCCTCACGGGCAGGGCGAGCATCACGAGCTGCGCAACAGCCAGAACTGTGAAAAAAGCATGCCCGAAGGAGATCAAGCTTACAAAGCATCCTCGCACAGCTCGAACCGCAGCGTCAGCAAGCAGGCTCTGAGGAACATGCTTCAACAACTGAGATGCGATTCTTGCTGCATAGGAAAACCGCCCGCCGATCTTGGTGGGCGGTTTTTAAGAGGTGCGGATCGATTTGGGATTCTTCAAGGAGGACAAGATGAAAACGAGACAACAGGTGAAACGATTTCTGCTGACAACGGCTCTTCTTTGCTGCTTCACGTCAGAACAGCATCTGCGATGTGGGATTTGCGCATGCGATTCCCGTGGGAGGAGCGATGGAAGCGGCAAATGCGCCGGAAGACGGCTATGCGGCGTTTGCGACGGACGATCTCGCTGTGGAGATCTGGCTCGTGAGCAGGGAAGCTCCATCTGGAGATGCCTTGACGAACCGCTCTGCACATGACATAGGTATTTTCCACAAGGATGGACAGACGTATGATTTCACGCTGACGGATCGGAAGGGACGAGAACTGTGGCGCTGGTCCGGATGGCATGGGCTTCACGCAGGCGCTGACGGCGATCCTCGATTCCGGCAGGAGGGACGGTCGTCTACAGCGCCGACATCGGGCCCAAGGAATACCGCAAGGTCAAAGAGGACGCCGTCTTCGTGAACATGTATGTGAAGGACTCGCCGTATGGCTTCTCCCTGAAGCTGTCGGGGCAGCTGCGGATAAGTGCGCCGCCCTGTCGATCGTGTACGGCGGCGCGTCGGTACAGAGCGAGCACAGTGGTGAAAGATGCGAGCGGATTTTCCGTTTTTCGTTCTGCCAAATCGCGAGAAGCTGCTTGACAGAGGAAAAAGAATAGTATATCTTAGAATGGACGAGGTTGGCGAAATTTTGATGAACGATTTTTCATTGTTGTGATTCCTATGGAAGGGAGAGCGTTCTGCTTTGGGATGTAAGACAAAACGACATTTGGCGCGCTATGTGTCGATTTTTGTTTGTCCGGAGGATATACGCTTCCCTCGCTTCTGCCGGTGTATGCGGCGGATGTGACGGTGCCCGAGGTTGTCGTTGATGCGTCTCATCCTGCGGTGACGATGAGTGAGCGGGACCAATCAATCAGGACACAACACCTGCTCCGCCGCATCGGGGCCAAATCGGAACGCCGTGGTCGGCAATGCTGCCGACCTCCCTCTGCAGGCGATGTGCGTAACGTCGTCGGGAATAAGCTGACGATACGGGCGACCTCTGCGGCGACGATGGCGGGCATTCTGAACCTCTATGCAGGTAGAACGTATGGCACGGGAAATGCGAATGAACATATGCTGACGGTCGACGGATTTTTTCTTTCTCGCTCGTCCCAAACCTGCGACTTCCTACCACCCTGCACTGGGCTAGCGACGCTGCTTTACGGCGGCTATTCGGAACATGGTAATGCGATGGCAGTTCCATCATCATCAAGGATGTGGTTGACTCCAACGCTTTCTCACCGAATCCCTGGGCGTATAATAAAGTAGGAGTGGGGGGGGCTGCAATTCCCTACAGTGGAACGATCTACGCCGGTTATGCGCCGAATGGGACGACGCAGAACAACCGTGTCGAGCTCCACAATGCGGCGGCGCTCGGCGATGTGGAGATATACGGCGGCAGCTATTCCGTTCTAGTTGACAGTCAAGCTATGATAATCGTCTGGAAAAATGTCTTGCAGGTAACATCGGCGAATAACCGTGTTAGGGGGATCTACGACTTTAAGACGATGGAGTTCGTCCTCGACAACAGCCTGAATGCAGCGGACAGCCATTGGTCGAACGCCGACGTGGCCGCCGGCTATATGCTCTATTTGCGCAACAACACAAAACAGAAGTTTGACTGGGATCAGATTGTCATCAAGAAACTATCAGTCGTGGTTCGACCATCAGATTGTGCATGGCTACAAGAGCGCCCTATCTCAACCTCTGTGTTAATGCGGCGATGACGCCTGACTGCACCGACGCTTCTCTATAACAACGACGATTATGAGTATGGCAGACAGCGACCACTGATCCGAATGGTGCGGGCATCGAAAACCCTACGGGAATCTGTACAGCAGGAACATCCGCCTGCTGGGACTTCGCTATAAGAATGCGACGGAGATGCTGACGGCACAAACGCCGCAGCTTCATGAGTCCTCCCCGAAGGGCTCGTATGCGGGCGTCTCCATCTACGGCAATACGACGGAGAACAACGTGCTCACCATCTCGGGCGGCACGCATACGGCGGCGCGCGCCGGGCTATACGATTGCGAAAAACGGCAGCACGAAGAACAATACGCTCACGATCACGGACGGCACGATCGGTGCGGGCCTACGGCGGCTGGACGGAGGGGAAGAACCTCCTCGCGAGCACGACCGTGGACGAGACGCATCCGGTCGCCGTGAATCGGGCGCGAACGCCGAGGCGGAGGCCAACACTCGACCTCTCGGGCGGCACGATCAGCGCGAACGGCAAGATCGCGGGCGGCTATATCGCAAAGTATACGCTGCATCAGACGCGTCTCGTGTCGGCGGGCGACGCGAAGACGAACAAGGTCAACATCTCGGGCGGCACGATCGGGAACAATACGGCAATCTACGGAGGCTATACCGAGGGCTCGGGCAATGCGACGGATAACGAGGTCACGATCTCGGACGGTACGTTCGGCAACGGCGTCGCGATCCATGGCGGCGCTACGGCGGGACGCGGCCGGCAGCTCACGGCAAATCCGGACGTTGCGAACGATACCGTGACCGCAAGCAAGGCGACGGGCAATACCGTCACGATCACGGGCGGCACGTTCGGCACAGGGCATGGACATCTACGGCGGCAATACCGGCGGCACGGGCGCGGCGACGGGCAATACGATCACGCTCGGAGCAGATGAGCTTGCGATGGGCGGCGTATTTCTGCACGGCGGCTATGGCGCTGCTTCGAGCGATGTCATGACGGACAACACGCTGAACGTCAAGGGAAGAATATCACCGTGCGCGGCGTGGAGAACTTCGGCAAGGCAATTTCGACCTCGCGCACAAGACGGTCGGCGACACCCCTGCTCAAGATCACGGGCGGCGCGACGAATAATATGGGCTGGGCGGGCGTCGAGTCGTGCAGACCGCGTACAGCTTTACGCCGAAGTCCTACGACAAAGCATCTCTTCATCCTTATGGACAATGAGGACGGCATCAATTTCATGAAGGGAACGACGGACACTATGCGACCATCGGCGTCAAGGAGCGCACGATCGGCGACTATGAGTTCGTCATCGACACGGATAATCATGCAGGGGCACGCAAATCGCTATCGTCTACGCCGATGGCTTCCGTTTCCACGACAACGCGGGCGCCTCCTACACGGCGGCAGACGGCACGCACAATGCCGCATGGTCGGGGCGCACGGCGGCTGGACACCTCGTCAGCCACAACACGCTCACCGTTACGGGTGGGTCTAGTCACGAATGCCTACGGTGCGTGCGTCGCGAACAACAAACGCGCGACGCCTCGGGCTAACCGCGCTCACGACGGGGATGCCGATACCAATACGCTCGTCATCGCGCGCGAGACACCTGACCCGCTAAACCCCACAGCGCCGATCGCTCCTGCCCCGCGAGTACGGGAAACGCCTACGGTGCGCGCGTCATACGAAGGCGGGCAGGTGCGGCAAAGAGCAGCGTCCTCATGTCGGCGGGCACGGTCGGCGGCAACCTCTGCGGCGGCGCGGTGATGGAGAACGACGCATCCGGCGCAGCGTCGGGTGCGGTGACAGAAGCACCATCCACCTCAGCGACGCGGCACGGGTCACCGGCAATGTCTACGGTGGCTATACCATCGGTGCAGGCCGCGTGGCGGACTCGGTGATCCAGCTGCAGGACGAGGGCCTCTGTCGGCGGCAGCCTCTACGGCGGCTATGCGGCAGGCACGGGCGCGGCCTCGGGCGCGCAGATCACGCTGCGGGACAAAGCGACCGTCGGCGGCAGCCTATACGGCGGGTACACGGCAGGGCGCGAGGCGCGGCCTCGGGCGCGACGATTACGCTAAAGGGCGCGGCCTCGGTTGCGGGCGATCTCTACGGCGGCTTTTTCCGCTGGCACGGGGGCTGACGACGGGCAATGTCGTGAAACCTCGGCGACGGCACGGGCGGAAACTCACCACGGCCGCAGGGGACGGCGACGGTGGCGGGCACGATCTACGGCGGCAGCGGCACGGCGCACGACAGGGCAACGTCCTCAATGTCAACAGCAATGCCACGGTCGGCAACATCAAGAACTTTGCCGCAGTGAACTTCCATTACGCCCAAGATACGACGAGCGCGGCGGCTCCCATGCTGAAAGATCACGGACGGCGTGGCGACGGCCTTTGACTGGAGTACGTTCGACTATACGGGCGGCATCCCGATGAGCGGGAAGCTCACGATCATGGCCAATGCGGCGAGCATCAACGTGGCACATTACACGGGCGCGCGATCTCGTCGGCGCACAGTGCGAGGCGAGATCACCATCGACACGGAAAAGCCATACGGCATCGTCCAAGAAGATCGTCATTGACGGACTTACCTTCCGCTATCTGCACGGTGAAGCCGGCGGCGAATACGGTCAGGCGGACGACGAGGACGTGTGGGAGGCCGCTCCGTCCTCGGCGACACGACGACGCATAACGTACTGACAATCGATAAGGGCACGGAGCATCGTGACGCCTATGGCGGCTGGACGGCGGGCACGGGACGACACGTACGGCGAAAAAGGACAGTACGGAAAACACCGTGAACCTTGTCGATGGCAAGGTACGCAATACTTTACGGCGGGTTCACTGCGAGCACGGGCGGCAGCGTGCAGGCAATAAGGTCGCGGTCTCGGGCGGTACGGTTGCAGCGATGCATCCGGCGCGGCGGAAACGTCTGCAGGCGGGTTTATTTTCCGCATACCGGCGCGGGGATGCCACGGCAGTACCGGTCACCATCGACGGGCGGCACGATGGTGGGACGTCTACGGCGGCTATACAGAATGGCACCGGTCAGACGACGAGCAATACCGTTACCATCGGCGATGGGACGCACGCGCTTCCTGCAGGGACACAGATTGCCGGCTACCTCTACGGTGGCGACAAGGCCGTCGACACGGACAACAAGCTCGTGGTCAATACCGCGGTCAGCGTCAGAACATCAAGCATTTTCGAGAAACTCGGCTTTAACATCAGCCACATCTCCAATGTGACAACGCGCCGCTCCTCCACGCTCACCGACGGCGTGCAGACGGGCGGGCTTGACTGGGATAGTGGGAAGTCACGGGCGCGAACGATTTCGTGCCGGTACGTATCGGACGCGCCTGCGACACTCATGCACAACGATCAGGGCATCGACTTTACGAAAGCGGGCGTCAATACCTACAACCCCATTCGTGCGAAGAATCGCGTGAGTGGCGATCTTGAGTATACGATTGACACGGATAACCATGACGGTGACGGCGGCGAAAGAGGTCTGCGTGGACGGCTTCCGCTTCCGCCACAACAAGGGCGCGGACGGAAAGGGAGCAAGTACCTCGATTTTCGGATGGCACGCACACGAAGCGTGGTCAGGGCGCACATGGCGTCGGACACAAGGTCGAGGACAATGTGCTCGTGGTCTCGGCGGTACGCTGACGCAGGCGGCATACGGCGGTCTCGTCGAGATCACACGCTGCGATGCGGCGGGCAATCCGCGTGACGACGGGGATGCCGAAGGCAATACGCTGCGCATGCAGCGGCGCGCGTCGATCGGCAGCCTACGGCGCGAACGTCTGCGGTAAAGACGGTGCGGCGCAGGATAATGCGGCAGAGATCTCAGGTGGCACGGTGACGGGCAGCGTCTACGGTGGTGCGCTCACAGCGAGTGGGGCGACAGAAGAATGCCACAGGAGCGTTGCGCACATCACGGGCGGCTCGGTTGGAGGAAATGTTTGCAGCGGAGCCATTACGGATGCGACTGCGAGCGGGAACGTGACGGGAAGCTCCATCCATGTCGCAGGCGGCACGGTCACAGGCACGGTCTACAGCGGGCATAATGCCGGCACGGGCACGGCGACGGGCAGCATCGTCACGATCACGGGCGGTCACATGGGCGCGGTCTCGCGGCGGCTATACGGCGGGCACGGGGCGACCACAGGCAATACCATAAAACCTCGGCACGGCGGACACCGTCACGCCGGCAGGAACGGTTACGGCAGCGGGCACGCCCGTTGCGGCGGGCACCTCCATCGGCAATATCTGGCGGCAGTCAGAGTGCCGTCACGAATAATATCTAAACGTCTACAGCGCGGCCACGGCGGCGAATGTGGACAAGTTTGAGCGCGTGAATTTCAACGTCACCTCGAACGTCACGGCAGGGGCACGATGCTCACCCTAACGGACGGCGCAGCGTCCCATATCGACTGGGCGAAGCTGCAGCTGACGAATCTCAATGCGCTCATCCCGAGCAATACGACGGGGCATCTGCTGACGCTTGTTGCGGGCACAGACCCCATTTCCTTTGATAACATGGCGGCATTGGCGCCATTGAGAAACGGCGGGACGGCGACTACGAGTACGTCGCTGAGCGCGGATCACCCATAGTGCATCTGCGCGGCAGATGACCGTGACAGGCTACCGCTTCCAGAACAGCACGAAGGGGCGCTACAGTGCGGGCGCGGCGACGGAGGCGGGGGCGGCCGCTCGACCATCGGCAACAGGTGCAGAACAATGCGCTGCTCGTCGCGACGGCACGCTTGGCGGCTGGCGAGTGTCATCGGAACTCTCGAGCACCTCGGTGGCGCGGAGAAACCGACGGGCGACGCGGCGGCTAATGCCCTCTCACGATGCCGCGGGGGCTCGATTTCGCGTGCATACGGTGCGGATGTCCGTACGAGGGACGGCTCGGTGACGGATAGCCATGCCCGACGCTTGCGGGCGGCTCAGTTACAGGCAGCCTCTACGGCGGTGCGCTGACCACGCAGGTGCGACGGGCACGGCGACAGGAAACTCGGTTACCATCACGGGTGGCACGGTCGGCGGCGATGTCGCAGCCTATGCGACGGGTACGGGCGCGACCACAGGGCAACAAGGTGTTCCTCGGCGACGGCGAAAGTGCCATCGCAGCGGGCACGCGCGTCACAGGCACGATCTACGGCGGCAGCGGCACAAAATGCAACCGACAACGAACTGCAGGTGCAGGGCGCGGGGTCATGCACGGGCAGTATCGCACATTTTCCAAGGTGCATTTGCGCGCTCAACGACTACGTGCGGACGGCGCAAACGTTCTCTCGCTCCGCAAAACACGGCCCTTTCCCTTCGCCACGGTCACGGAGCCAACCTATGCCGAGCTGTCGGGCTGGCTCGGGGACGCCGATGGAAAAGAGCGCCCACCTCTTTCAGATGCAGGGGCAGTGCGCTTACCCTCAATGGCTATACGCGGGAGACTCGTCTGCGACGCTCGGTGACATTGAGTACGTGTTCGGAACGGACAACGATGCGGGGACAACAACGGGCTCGCTCGATCTTTCGCGTCTACCGTTGGCGCCACGACAACACGAGATATCAGGGACGATGCCCCTATATCTTTGGCGGAAAAGCCGTGACGCGGTGCGACGGGTGAGACGCTGCGCAACCGCCTGAGGCTCAAAGCGGGGGCATACGTCTACACGGCCATCGGCGGCGACACACGAACACCGAGCGGCATGGCGCAGGAAAATACCATCACGATTGAGGCAGGCGCACAGATTACGCAGTCCGCCATCGGCGGGAAGACGCGCGGCGGGCTTGCGGAGAAAAATGCCGTTATCGTCACGGGCGGGCAGGTTCAGGGCAATGTTTACGGTGCGGACTCTGCTGGCCCAGCGACGAGGAACGGTGTGTTCGTCACGGGCGGCACGGTTGGTGCAGGAACCTCTTTGGCGCAAAGGGCGACAGGGCTCGCACAGGGAAAATGAAGTACAGATCGAATCTGCGGTCACAGGCGCGGTCACGGGCGCAAGCTCGACTGGGCGTCCGCTGTAGCTAACGCCGTTGTCGTCCGCGCGGATGTCGCGGGAAGTGTCACGGGCGGCGCTGCTCTCCACAGTGCATCGGCGAACCGCGTCGAAATCACGGGCGCCGTCATTGCGGGAGATGTCACAGGCGGTTCCGGTGCGCAGACGGACGATAATCAGATCCTCCTCTCCGCGCGACGGTCACGGGTGACGTCGTCGGCGGCACGAGCGCAGGCAGCGCTGGTACGGGCGCTCGCCATCTATCCCCGGACGGTCAGCCATCCACGATTTTTCCGGTGTTGCAGAAGCTCCCGCTTCTACCTGCCGAATGACGCGCGGGCAAGCTATACGCCTATGCTGCGCTCGGCGTCGCGACGAAGGATATCCGCAATCTCAATATCGGTGTCGGCTGTCGAAACGCGCCCGTGCTGCACAGGAAACGATGTCATCAGCCTCATGAAGACCACTGCCGGATGGAACTCTCCTGACTGATGCGGATATCGCGAATCAGATTGAGGGCACGCAGGGCGTTACGATGCGCTATCAGTTCGCACTTCAAAAGCGCGGCACCGATGAGCTCGTCCTCACCCTCATCGGCGCTACGATGAACGACCAGACAGAAGTCCCTCGTCGAGCCGCGCTGCGGTGCGACGGACTTCATCAATCGCGGGCCGACCTTCTGGCGGCGTCAGGGGATTTCCTCGGCGGCGAAGGAGGGCGGCTCGGGCGGAGGACGACGAAAAGCGCGGCTATCAGCTCTGGGCGGCGATGAGCCAGGGCACGATGCGCGTCGAGACGGGCTCCTACGTGACGACGACCGGGCTACAACCTCCAGCGTCGGCTGGGCGAAGGAGAAGCTCAGGGAAAGCTAGACGATCTTTACCCCTTTGTGGAGTACGGCGAGGGCACGTATCACACCTATCTCGACGACGGCACGCAGGCAGCGGCAAAGATCAGCTATTTCGGCGCGGGGCCTCATGGGCGCATCGAACGCCCCGGACGGATGCTGGGCGAGGCGGCGCTGCACGGCGGCAGGGTACGAAGCAGACTACAGCGGCGATGTCTCTCGTCGGGACGGTCTCGACCTACGACAGCGAAAAACGCCTACTATGCGGCGCATATCGGCATCGGAAAGACGCGAGCTGCTCCGCACGGGCGATACGCTGAACACCTACCTGCGATACTTCTATTCACGGCAGGATGGCGTCAGTGCACAGCTCAATACGGGCGAAATATCATGATTTTCGATGCGGTTGCGTCGCATCGCATGAGTCGCTTTCACCTTCTTGCGCCGCGAGGATGCGGGCAAGGAGATCTATGCGGGTCTTGCTTACGAGTACGAGTTTGACGGCGAGGGGCGGCGTCCTATCGGGGACTTGCCACCGATAGTCCCTGCTCTGCGCGGCGGCAGCGCGATGGTCGAGCTGGGCTATCGCTTTCATCCCGCCGGACAGCCGTCTCTCTATCACGTCCGCATGGCGGGCTGGCAGGGAACGCGGCGCGGCATGACGGGGAACATCCAGGTCAGCTGGGCACTTTGAAACAGGATGGAGAGGGATGAGATTCAAAAGCGACTTTTGCGCACAAGGCGCGTTTCCGCCGTAAATGCTGCGCGCTGCACAAGAACCCAAAAGTTTGGCGAAACGATGCGGCAATAAAACTTGCGCTCTTCCTGACGACGGACAATCAAATAAATTTCTTGACAAGTCTTCCATCGCTCTGTATAATATCATTTGTTGCCGACCTTACAGGGCAACGATGGATAACCCGTGTAGTTTGAGTTTAGAATGCCGCCCTGTCACACGGCGGAGGTCAGTTCTGGTCCCCTTCGGGTCGCCACCATGCGTGAAGTAGCTCAGTGGTAGAGCACCACCTGCGCAAGGTGGGGGTCGCGAGTTCGAGCCTCGTTTTCCGCTCCATACGGCGACATAGCCAAGCGGTAAGGCAGGGGGTCTGCAAAACCCTCATTCCCCAGTTCGATTCTGGGTGTCGCCTCCCAAAACGATAGGGTAAAGACTGTTGCAGAGATTCTGCGGCAGTCTTTTTCGAGAAAGAAGCGGTGGGAGGAGCTGTTTGTCGCAGGAAGAATTGAAGAAGGAAATGAGAAGAGGCGCACGTTCGCCATCATTTCGCACCGGACGCGGGCAAGACGACGCAGCGGAGAAACTGGCTCTACGCACGCCATCCACCTTGCGGCTCGATCATGTCGCGCAAGACGCAGCGCCACGCCGTGTCCGATTGGATGGAGATCGAGAAGCAGCGCGGCATCTCCGTCACGTCGAGCGTGCTGCAGTTCGACTATGCGGGCTGCCATCAACATCCTCGATACGCCGGGCATCAGGATTTCGAGTGAGATACATATCGCACGCTGATGGCGGTCGACAGCGCGATCATGATTCTCGACGTGGCGAAGGGCGTCGAGGCGCAGACGAAAGAAAGCTTTTCAAAGGTCTGCCGCGAGCGGCACATACCGATCTTTCACGTTCGTCAACAAGCTCGACCGCTTCGGCAAGGCGCCGCTCGATATCGTGGATGAGCTGGAAGATGTCCGGGCATCCGCTCCTATCGGATGGGTGGCGGTCGGCACGGATGGCAGCCATAAGGGCGTTCTACGACCGCGCGAAAGCGCGAAGTGGAGCTTTTCGCCGCCGACGCGAGCCACGGGCAGACCGGGCGCGTTTCCGTGCGCGGCTCGCTTGATGATAAAGCGTTCTGGCGCAGCTCACGGAAGAGGGCGCCGGACGCTTGCGGACGACATCGAGCTGCTCGATGCGGCGGGCGAGGGATTCGATCGTGAGAAGGTCGACCGCGGTGAATTGGCGCCGACGTTTTTCGGCTCCTGCCATGACGAACTTCGGCGTCAAGAATTTCCGGAAGAGTACCTGCGTCTGGCGCCTGCGCCTGCGCCGCGCTTCTTCCGACGGCGTCATCGAGCCGAGCGACGAGCGCTTTTCTGCCTTCGTGTTCAAGATTCAGGCGAACGCGAACCCCGCGCACCGCGATCCGGCTTGCCTTCATCCGCATCGTCTCGGGAGCGTTCGAGCAGCAACATGAGCGTCTGGCACGAGAGAGCGGCAAGAGCATCAACGCGCAGCCGCAGCAGTTTCTTGCGCAGGATCGCCAGATCATCGACGAAAGCGTTTCGGGCGATGTCGTGGGACTTTTCGACGACGGCATCTGATCGGCGACACGTTGACGGGACGCCTCGCACAAGTTCAAGCATGAGGATTTTTCCGTGTTCCCGCCCGATTCGCGCGCGTTTCTGCAAGGGGACACGATGAGCGCAAGCAGTTCGTCAAAAGGCATCGAGCAACTCACGCAGGAGGGCGCGATCCAGCTCTTCCTGCAGGAGGGCGGGAACCGCGCCACATTGTCGCGCACGGTTGGCACCTTGCAGTTCGAGGTGCTCGAATACCGCTTTGAAGAACGAGTACAACGTCGATCGCCTGCAGATGCAGCCCTGCTGAGGTCGCGCGTTGGCTGACGTTTGCCGACGGGCGAGAGATCGCCGGCGACTCGCGCGGCGCAGACCGCGGCATGTTTGTGCGCGACCGCCGGGGCAAAATCCCGTACTGCTCGTGAGCAACGAATGAGCGCTCAGCTGGATCACGGAGAACAATCCGACCTCCTGCTTCATGCCATTGCCGTCGACCATGCAGGCATAAAGCGCTTTCGCGAGGAGGCGAAAAGTGTGGTGGAGTACCTTGATATAACAGAAATGAAGGCACTGACGGTTCGGCGCTTCGCCCTAAAGTACGAATGGGGGCGCTGTTGGCACTGAAGAGCATGACGGGGTTCGGCGCGGCGGGCGGAGAATGAGGATTACAAGGTTCATGTAAGGTGAAATCGGTCAATCAGCGGTATCTGGACATATCGTCCATGCCGCGCCTCAATGTTTTTCGAAACGATATGCGCCAGATGCCATCAAAAATTCTCGGCGCGCGGCAAGGTCGATGTGAACATCGCCTTTCGTGACAAGCGCGAAAAGGAAGCGACGATCGTCGTTGACAAGAACGGCGCGCCTATCAGACGGCGCTACGAGCTTGGCGACTTTCCCTGCATTTGGCACCGCCCTGCGGATGTATGTAAAAATAGCCTATGCATCCCGGCGTCCTGCGCGTGCGCGAGGAGAGCCGCGATGTGCTGGCGGCCCGCGAACTCGTCTTTGCGCCTTTGGAAAAGCGCTTTGAGCAGTTTCGCCCAAATGCGAAAAGAAGGAGAGAGACATACGCGCCTCGACTTTCGAGCCGCGCCTCGATTTCCTTGCCGAGGCAATCGAAAAGGCTCTCGGCCTTCGAGCGCGGATCGTCGAGCGCTACCGCCGGCACCTGAGGAACGTCCTCAGCGAAAATGCTCAAGGACAGGATGATGAGATCGCATTCTGCGGAAAACGGTGCTACGCTGACCGCATCAGCTACAATGAAGAGGTCGTGCGCCTCCAAGAGCCACATCGCTCAGTTCCGCTGAGGACAATCGAGTGGAGAGGCGCCCATCGGCAGGAAGCTCGACTTTCTGATTCAGGGAGATCAATCGCGAGACGAACACGATTGGCGCGAGGCGAACTTCACGCAGGCGGCGGCTTTGTCGTCGAGATCAAGAGTGAGGTCGAAGCTGCGCGGCAGGTGCAAAACATCGAGTGAGAGTGCATGGACATCAAGCTCATCAATATCGGGTTTAGCAGCATCGTTTCGGCGAACGCGTCGTGGCGATCGTCAGCCACTGAGTCGGGCGCCGATCAAGCGCATCATTCAGGAGGCGCGCGACGGCGCAGGCTCGATGGCGCCACCCTACGGCGGCACGGACGCGCGCCGTTGCCATCATGGACAGCGATCAGTAGATTCTTTCTGCCGTGCAGCCGGAGACGTGGCGCATCGCGTTCTTGAGTCAGACACTCGGAAACGAAAGAAGAGAGGACGGAAAATGAGGAAAGGACTTTTGGTCGTCAGTTTCCATTACGTCGGGTGCTGCGGGCAAGACGATCATGCCGTGCGCTCTTGGAAAGGGACGCCGTCGCCTACTCCGTTTCCGCCACGACGCGAAAGCCGCGTGCAGGCGAAGTCGACGGCGTGAATTATCATTTTCTTTCGGCTGAGGCGTTCGAGGAGGATGATCGAGAGGACGGCGCTCGAATGGGCAAAAGGTTCATACGACACTATTACGGCACACGCCGGTGAAAAGGTGGAGGAAAAGCTCGCGGCGGGCGGCGGGACATACTCGCTTGAGATCGACACACGCGGGGCGCGGCGAAGGTGCGCGAGAGAAGTTTCCCCGAGGCGTGGTCTATCTTCATCACGCCGCCGTCGCTCGCCGAGCTGGAAAGGCTGCATCCGCGGACGCGACACGGGAGACGGAGCGTCTTGCAGCAGCGCCTCGACTGCAGCGACCGATGCGATCGAGCGAGGGTGGCGCTACCGGCGCGTCGTCACAAAACGACGTAAGCCGAGCGCGCCAGTTGATGCGCGTCGACGTCCGGTCCTCGCGCGCGGAAAGGCTGCCTTGTACGCGAAACCAATGGAGTGCTTTGATGAAACAGAGAAAGGCGAGGATCAGGTGCGAGCATGCCAGCAGATCTCTTCTGATCGACAAACTCCACGGAGCGTGATCGACAGCCGCCACACGTTTCGTCAGTCTGGCAGAGCGAAGCGGGCGCGTCAGTGCTGCAGGCGGCGATGAGCCGAGAGCTGGCGGCAAATGTCCTCGACGAAAGACGGGACGATCGCTCTGGAAGAGATTTCCGCAGGCGACATCGCTCATCGGCGCAGCAAAAGGCGGCCTGAAGGTACGGTTCTTGCGGGCAGGAGGAGATCCTTTCCGGCGTCACGCGGCATCGCCGCCTACAAAGGCGGTGGAGATCGCGAGCCGCCTGCGGAGAGAAGCGTGAGGTTCACGTCGTCTCATGACGAGGGGAGGCCGCCGCTTCGTCACGCCGCGGCGACCTCTGCGAGATCACTGGGACAGCCCGTGTCGCTCGACGTGATGGCGGAGACTGCGTGGAACGTCGAACACATCGCTCTGCGCGCGTCTGGCAGGATGTCTGTGTCATCGCGCCCGCCACGGCGTTTGTCATTGCCAAAGCGCGGCGGCAGGCATGTGCCGACGATGCCAGACGACGACGCTGCTGGCGGTCACAGGTCGCCGACCTTCTTCGCGCGCCGGCGATGAACATGCGCGATGCATGAAAATCCCGTGACGCAGGAAAATATGGCGAAGCTCGCGCGCGTGGCTGGCACAAGAGATCGAGCGGCGACGGCATGTGGCTTGCGGCGGCTGGACGTCGAGCCGCCCGCCTGGAGCCGGCAGGACATCGTGCGCGAGCTGGAAGAAGCGCAGCGCGCGCGGCAAGACGCTCGCCGGCAGAGAAGGTGCGTGACCCGGCGGGCGGCACGCTGGGAGCGACCGATCGATGCGCTTTCATCGGCGACCGGTCGAGCGGCAAGATGGGCTGTTGTCGCCCGCGGGAGGCGCGGCAGCGGCGCCGGCAGTCGTGCTCGTCGCGGCGGCACCGTCGCTTCGCCGATCCTCTGGCGGTGCGCGTCCCGCGTACGGGATCGGCGCCGCCATGCGCGATGCCGTCCCGCAGGAAGCGGCGAGCGACGCTGCTGATCGTCATCAAGGCGGCCGCCGTCGCCGACCACCGCCCGAAGGTGCGACAAGCGCAGAGAAGACTGCAAGAAGAACGACGCGGAACTCACGCCTGTCTCGGAGAAGAACGACATCCCTGCATGGAGCTGGGCGACGGAAGAAGCGAGATCGCAGATGTGGGGTACTCGCGGCGGGAGACGCAGAATCTCCGCTGGATGCTATGCGAGGAGCGGCTCAAAAGAAGACATCTGGACCTCATCGTGGCGAAACGATGTGACAGCGCCTGACGGGAGGCTTCAACACGGGAGAGACGAATCTCGTGAAGATCGTCGCAAGCGCGACTGGCTCCGTCGAGGGAAGTCCTCTGCTGGAGCAAGCGTTAGAAGGTGGCAGAGGTTCTCCTCGACCGCTATCGAATCCCTACAAAGCATGATGGACGATCGAGATCTTTTCTCGTATAATAAGGCCGAATCGAATATCACTCATCAAGAGCGGTGGAGTGGACCGGCCTCAGAAGCTGCGGCGACGTTGGCGGAGGCCAAAAGGTGCCAATTCTGCAGGTATCTGCCTATGAGATGGGAGCGAAGGAAAGACTCTCTTTTGGTGTGGAAGAGGAGTCTTTTGGCTGATGGGTGATGTAGCAAGCTTGCGATCGCGCTGCCTTCGCGATTTTACCGAGAGACGTCTGCTGTCCTGATTCGAAGACGATGCTGGATGAGTCGGCAGCTTTCTGCAGCCGCCGGAGCAGGGAGAGTGGTGCGCGGGTTGTCGCGTTTTGCTGCAGGCGCATGCGCGGCGGAATGAGCATATGGCGAGCAAACGATTGTTCACGTCGGAGTCGACGGGATGAAGGTCATCCGATCAAAGATGGCCGACCGATTTCTGGCGCGGCTCGTCGATGCGATCCTCGCGAAAAGGATCCGCATGGCGCGTGGCGTGCGGAGACATTGGTGACGACGGGGCAGGGTGCACGCCGTCGGCGAGACCGACACGTGCCAGCATCGACACATCGCACATCATCCGGCCGGACGGCGGAGAAGATCGGCTACACGCGCGCGAAGTACGGGCTTCGATCGCGGCGACGTGCGGCAGTCTCGTGTCGCGCGATGGGCGGTCTCGCCGACGCGCACTGGCGGTCGCAAGGCGCTTGAGGCGAAGGAGGATGAGTCCGATGTCGCCGATCTCCATCGCGCGGGGCGATCTGGGCATGATGTTCGGCTATGCGGCGAACGAGCGCCGTGAACTCATGCCGCTGCCGATCGCACTCTCGCGCATCGTCTGGCGCGCCGCCTCGCAGAGGTGCAGTAAGAGAGCGGCGTACTCCGGCTACCCTGCGCTGCCCGACGGCAAAGACGCAGGTGGACGCGCCGCTACGAGGACGAGAAGCTCCGTCGCCGTCGATGCTACCGTCGTCTCCACGCAGCACGATCCGATGGGCGGCGTCGATCCGCGCGACATGATCGAGAAAGGTCATCTAGGTCATCATCGTCCGGCGGGAGCTTCTGACGGCGGACACGGCGCACTTTCGTGAACCCGACGCAAGTCTCGTCATCGGCGGCCGCAGGCATGCACTGACTCACGGTGCGTCGGGTCATCGTCGACACTTACGGCGGCGCTGGCGCGTCACGGCGGCGGCGCCTGCTCGGGCAAGGGATCACGATGGTCGACCGCTCCGGCTGCCTGGCGCTGCGCGCCATGTGACGAGACGTCGTCGCGCAGGCCTCGCCGCCGACCGCTGCGAGATCCAGCTCGCCTCACGCATCGGCTGCCGCTCGCGCGTCATCGATCGATCATGGTCGATGCGTCTCGCACGTGCTCAAAGCGGACGAGGCCTGATCGAAAAGCTGTCAGTACGAGAACTTTCGATCTGCGTCCGGCCTCGATCATCAGCAACACTCGACCTGCGCCGCCCGGATCTACGAGCAGACGGCAGCTTACGGTCACTCAGCCGCACCGATACCGACTACCTTGGAAGACAAGGCGGGCCTTGAAGAAAGCACGAATCCCAAAGGACCACATATACAAAAACGGGACAGCTGCAAAGCTGTCCCGTTTCCAACCTATCTCCTCCCCATCGAATACTTGTCGAATAGAAAAATATTATAAAATAAAAGGACAGGAGAATTGCTATGGATTGGGATGAAAGAGTATGGCGACAGAAGTTCTTGCAGTGTTGGCGGGCTTTCGGCTTCTTGATGATTGACTTCGCATGACGGCGGCATTTCAAGACAGCTTGGAGTGTCGTGACCTGGTTCTGCAGATTATCTTGGGCAATCCGAGCATCAAAGCGACGAAAGCGGTTGCACAAAGATGCAGCCCAGAAAAATCTGCAAAAGGGCGCGGTGTGCGGCTGGACATTCATGCGCGGGCGGGCGGCAGGAATTCAGTGTCGAGATTCAACGCGCTGGAAAAAGGTGCGGCGGGCGTCGAGCTAAATTATAACAGCGGTCGAGTGGATGTAACTTTGCACTGTTGGCGGGAAAGATACGAAATCTACCGAGTCGTATGTGATGATCTTCATCACGGAGACGGATGTCTTGGGATATGGGCAGCCGATATATGTCATTGAAGAGAACGATCAAAGGAATTGGCAGAGGTTTTGGCGATGGTTCGCCCATCCTCTATGTCAACAGTTCCATAGAAAATGAGAGACACGCCTCTGGGAAAGCTGATGCATGATTTCCGCTGTGGGCGGGCGGATGTCTATGTATTATGATATATTGGCGGATGGGGTGAGATATTTCAAAAGAAACAGAAGAGGGGGCGAGAATCATGTGTGAAGCGATGCAAATGCTTACAAATGAGCCGAGAGCGCAGCATGGAGCCGCGGTATGGAGCCACAGTGGCAAAACGGCAGTCGTTCTTGGAATGTTGAGGAGATGTCGCTTGAAACGATGGCGAGGGTGTGGTCGTCTCTATGGAAAAGATTCAGCGAGAAATCGGCGGGATGCACTGAGTCTGTACTCTGAGAAGGAGGTGATTCCTATGAAAGAAGATGCTGTGCCGCTCTTCTGGCTGTATGCTTGCGGTGATGCGGCTCCGTTTTCGCGGCTTCGATGTCATCGGCAGAAAGATGCGGCAGGCGATGCAGCGCTATCAGTGCTGCGGCGGCAGATACTATCGCGACGGCGAACAGCGCAGCTACTGTGACGAGAACGACACTGCGCTTGCGATCGCAGATAAAGCCGAGGCTATGGGCGATTGCTCCGTGCGCCCGCAGGAAAAAGTCGCTTCGCGACTCTTTTGAGAGAAGCGAGATCTTCTTCACATTTGTCCTGAGATGGTGCGACGAATTGCTGCGCCGTGCGCGGCCGTTTGCGTCCGGAGTGCTCTGCCTCCAGCGATGCGCGAGGATGCGAAAGCTCACTCGGGGGCGAGGCCAGGCAGCTCTCTTTTCAAGGTGAGTGGGCGATGATGGCATGATATTGCTCTTGGTTGGGGGCGAGGAAGGGTGATGATGAGGACCGAAGCGGTCCGGAAAGAGAGACGGGTCTCGTTCCACTGCTGTCCTGACGATAGAGTTCGTCCTGCGCCTGATCGCGGTCACTGCCAGCTGCCGATGATGGTGGCGGCGGTTTGGGCCGTCGCGTGATGAGGCACGTTTTGGGGACGCGCCTCGGCGCCGCCTTCGATGGCGGATTTCAGATACTTGTACTCCGTCTCAAAGTTCCTCGAACGAGGGGTCGTCGAGGAAGAGGATGAAGCGCTTGGAGAGATCGGCGAAGCGCTGCGAGAATGCGGCAATGATTCGCCGAGCTGCGACTCGCGAGCTGCACAGAGTCGAAAGACCGCGACCATAGTATTCGTGAGCGGGCCTTGACGGAGGAGGACTTGCCCGTGCCGCGTGCGCCGATCAGGAGTACGTTGTTGGCAGGACGACCGTCCGGGAAGGCTTCCGTATTGTCATGCGGCTGTAGCTTCTTCTGGCGGTCGTAAGCCGATGGCGTCAGTGAGAGAGGGAAGCGCTTCCAGTGCTCGGCGGCGTGAAGCTTGTGATTCTTTTGTCGTTCCGGAGACGCCTTGCAGCTCGAAATCTCGCCGCCGGCCGTGGCGCCGGTACAAAATCGAGGGAAGGCGTCTGGAGACTTCCTCTGCCGGTACCGCAGATGCCGCTGCGTTCGTGGAGGAAGGAGGACGCGCTTCGCTCGTGCGGCGCTTCGTCGGTTCGTAATGATCGTCAAGGAGGTCGCATGGCGGCATGGCGCTTGGCGGCTCGTGAAAGGCGATCTGGCGAGTTTCCATATCGCGCGCACACGCGAGGCGCGGCGAAGCTCTTGCCGACATTGCCGGAGCTTGTTCCACCAGTGCATGCGAAGGTGTCCACATGAGCGAGCACATGGAGAAAATAGGAGCGCAGGATATTTCCGGCGGAAGGCCGAGCGATTCCGCTATGTGATGCGCCTGCGGTGAAATCGTAAGCGATGCGAAGTGTTCTCAGGATTTTCCAGAAAGCACAGGAATTTCCCGATGAGCGCATCCTCTACTATGGGACGGCAGATGCAGGTTCACTGCAGGCGAGGTTTGAGCATGTCTCTCCTCGTCAGAACGTCAGTCATGGTGCGCTCAACCCGCTGGCTTCGTATTCTCTCGGTTGCCGAAAGCCGTGAGGGCGGGAAATATCCTGCGCCGCATGGACCGCCTGCGCCCGGCGTGCCGACGATGTCCGCGCCTGTGAGGAAGGCGGTCGAAGAAGTCCCACGAGGAGAGTCCGTGCGGCGTCTTGAGCCAGATGTCAGGGCGCGTTTATGCCGCCGTATGCCTCAAGACCGGTGGATTCGAGGCCCTCGCGGATGATGAGTCCGGGCGTTTTCGGGTGGTAGGAGATGGCAGCCGCCGTCTCTCGCTCCCTTCGGGTGTGAAAGATGGCGCTCTGCGCCGCGCTGGATGATGTGGGAGGTGCCGTTGTGCTTCGTCGTGTGGCGGCGATTCCAGAAACGGGTTGAGACTCTTCTTCCGTGCCGTCGGCGCTCACCCTGCACGCATCTTCCGGCGGCTCGATGTAGCCGCAGCGCGCGTGCCCGTGGCTCCGCCTGTCTTCGAGAAGGAGCGGAATTCGATGACGGCGATCCTTCGCGCCATCGGTCTCGAAAGATGGAGTGCGGCAGATCGTCCTCGGTGATGAAGGCCTGATAAGCGGCATCGAAGAGATGCCAGACTCGTTCTCCGCGCGTGAGCGACCGCGCAGGGGAGAGGACTCGCAGCGCGTCATCGCCATGCTTACCGTCGGGTTGTTCCGGCGAGCAAAAGATGAGATGATGTCGACGTGCTCCGTGGGCGGCTCGGGCGAGGAAGCCGTTCTCTGCCGTGCCGCAGGTGAGACAACGCCGCGAAGTGTGCGTTTTCTGCGGGTGCGCCCGTGCGTCCCACTGTCATGACATTCGCGATCGCGAGACGGGGTGAGACGGGGTCGGTGATGGCGATGTCAGCGCTTTCGCTGAGAGATTTCACGGATGTTTGCCGCGGTCGCTCTTGGCGCCGTCGAAATGAGACACCTCGTCCGGCTCGATGCCGGGTCCGGAAGTTGTTTTCTATGATCGATGCAAGGAAGCGTAAGCCCTGCTCGGGCCCGTAGCCGCGGAAGGTCTCGGCTGCAGCCATCGAAATCGAGCCGCCTTGTGCATGGCGGCGATGCGAGGCGGAGCGCGAGCAGCTGCGTCACGTCGCCGATGCCGAGCGAGATGGCGTCGGCTGCGGGGATTCTTTTCTCCTTATAGTCAACGACGCGATGCGCCGCGATCTCGCGGAAGAGAGATGGCTGCCGGCGAGTTTCAGATGAGTTTTCGTTGATGTAAAGCCGCTGGGTGATTCTCTCTGCTTTACTGCATGCAAGGTGGGCGGACTACGGTTCGAGTCCGTGAGGTTGCGGCTACCATGTGTGCTTTGTGTTCCACCGATTCCCGCAAAATTTTTGAGACCGCCCTCGGGCGGCCGTCTGAAAGCTTACATCATTTTGCTTTTTCAGCGTGTTCTGGCAGAAGTCGGTGAGAAAGCCTGTGCGACGCCAAACGTAGCGATCCTTCTTCCGCAAGCGGCGTCGACGAGACGAGGCTTGTCGAAGACGGCGTCACGATTCGGCGTCTCCTCGACGATGAAGTCGAGCAGGAAAGCGATGCCCGCGCCGCTTGCGATCAGCCTTGATGGTCTCGATCTGGTTCGTCGAGCACGATGTCGGGCACGTGATGCTCTCTCCTGTTTGAAGGTGTCGAGCATGTGAGCTTTCTGCGAAGGAACAGATCCTTGAGCATGATGGGGTTCACGTCTTCGATGTCGTGCAGGGAAATGGCCTTTTGGCAAAGGGGTGCTGCTCGGGCGGGCGCGCGACGGTCTGGCTCTTCGCCATGGGCGGCGTCTGCAGGCTCGCTGCCGCGTTGGAGAGGGATGATGCCGAAGTCAGCTCATCGCGTTCAGAGCTGCTCGCGGATGCGCGGTGAGGCCTTCTTCGTAGAGATGAGCGATCGAGATGCGAGGTAATTTCTTTTGGGCTTCGGAAAATCTTGCTGGGGAAAGAGGTGGGGCGCCGATCATCGACAGGAATGCCGATCTTGATCGTGCCTGTCTGCATGCTGTGTGCAGTCGTTGACTTCGAGCACGGCGTCACGATGTTGCGCAGCGCAGAAGCTCGAGTGCGGGTCAAGAAATACAGCGCCCTCGGCGTCAAAGACAACTGTTTCTACGGCTGCGGTCGAAGAGCTGGATGCCAAGTTCCGCCTCAAAGCTTCTTGATCGCGACGGTGATGTTCGGCTGTGATGCGCGAAGCCTCGGCGGCGCGCGTGATGTTTTCAGCCGGCTTGCCATTTGAAAGTATTCGAGGTGTCTGGTTCCGTAGCGGTCTTCTCCATTTCCTGTCGTCCATAAAAATAGATTATTTTCGTTAAACCTATCATGCTTCAAAATCATCTATGATACAATAAGAAAAATTTATTTTTATGATTAAAAACAGATGTAATGAAAATCTTCCTTTACAGCGACTCCAATCTAGTGTACACTGTAAAGGAATCACTGATAAAATTCAGTCCCGCATCTTCGTGCATCTAGGAGATTTCGTTTATCAGCGGTTCCTAAAGAGTACAAGCTTAGAGGTTCGCGGGACAGGAGGATTCACAGAAAAATAGTGGCAAAGAAAGTCCTTTAGCCGGTCATGAATGCATTTGTTTCGATATATATTAGGCGAGTGGTTTAGTGCTCTGCACTTTTGCCATGAAGTTTCGACGTCATGCACACTGCGGGTCGAGCGGAGAGCTTCGTGCGAGAGGAAGGGCAGCCAAGACGCTCTATCCGACGGACTTCATCGGTCGCAAAGCAAGGATGAAGCGCCGCAAAAATCATCTGCATCGTTTGCGGGTGCTGGATGCAGGAGGTGGGCGAAAGACGGCGTTGCGAGGAGGCATCCTGCGTCTCTGCACCATTAGAAAGAGGGGATTTTGGAAAAATCGACGCTAATCGTCTGTTGTCGGGACTCATCGCTATCTTCGGCGGTATGATCCTCGAGGGTGCGCCAATTAGTTCGCTCGAACAATCCGGCGGCGTTCATGATCATCATCGGCGGCGTTGCCTGTCTTTTCACGGCTTTCCGCATGGATGGAGTAGAAGATGCTGCCGAAAGCGAGTCGGATGATCGACTTTCGGTAGCCGCCTGCGCATCAAAAGGGCGAGCTTCTGCGGCTTTTCATCGAGCTTTCGCAGATTGCGCGTCGCGAAGGCATCTTGGCGTTGAGCCGCGTCGAGACATCTCCGATCCGTTCTTCAAGACGGGTCTTAGCATGGTCATCGACGGCATGGATCGGACTTCGTCGCGGCGTTCTCGACGCTGAGATTTCCGTCGTGGGAACGTCACTCACTGGGTCGCCTGATGCTCGTGCACGAGCGAGGTACCTACCGCGCCTACGCTCGGCGTTCTCGGGCGCCGTTATCCGGTCTGATCGCAGCTCTGAGTATTAACTTGTCGGGCGTCAACGTCGTCGGTCACGCCATCGCGGCCGCGTTCGTCGCTACGATTCTCGGTATCTACACGGCATATGTCCTCTGGCTTCCGTGGGCGAACAAAAGCTCAAAGATCATGTCGGATTCTGAAATCGGTCAAGCGCATGCCGATCGTCGAGGCATCCTGTCGCTGCGGGCAGGCGATTCGCCGACGCCATCGAGGCAAGCTCATAGGTCTTCATCCCGCAGTCGGAGCGCGAAGTGTTGAAGAAGGGCGTAAGGCATGGCGAAAGAAGCGGCATGCCGCATGAAGAAAAAGAAGGGCGAGCGGCTGCTGCCTATTCCGACCTCGTATGCTCCTTGCGTTCATCGCCCTCTATGCCATGTCTGCCACGGACTCGTCCAAGATGGCGCAGATGGCGCAGGCGTTCCCGGCGGCTTTCAATACAGGCGGCTTCGTTCTTCAGTCAGATGGGGCCGAGCGAGGCCGCCATGGAACGCGTGGCGACGAGAGGGACAGAGGGCAACGCCTACCATCCAAAGAAAGCGAAAATCATCGGAAGAGAGGTGCAGAAGGAGCGAGCAATTACATCAAACAGACGGACTGCAAGGTGAGCTGAACACGACGATGACCGATGACGGACTGATGATCACGCATCAAGGAAAAGGCGCTTTTCCCCTCGAGGCTCAGCGGAGCTTGTGGGCGAGGCGCAGAAGATCAGCCCTGTCGTCGCAGGCCTTCTCGCGAAGATTCCCCGAGCGCGTCGTCATCTCGGGTCATACGGACAATGTGCCGATCGCTACGGCGCGCTACCCGTCGAACTGGGAACTGAGCTCGCAGCGCGCTAACCCGGATTTCGCGAAATTCCTCTTTGCGAAGCCACGTCGCTCAATCCGGCGTTTCAGCTCCATCAGCTACAGCGGTATCGTCCGATCGCGGACAACAAGACGGACGAGGGGCGGGGCGCAGAACCGCCGCGTCGAGGTTCTGATCGCTCGGACGTACCGGTTCAATCGACGGTTCGTCGACAGAACACTGACGGCAAAACCTGAAACTGCCGACGCCGCGCCCGACCTTTCGGGCGGCGGCGCGAATCCTCATCACGCCGATGCGCCCGACGGCGCCCGACAATGTGGGCAACCGCAGGCACCGCACCTGCGCGGCAGGAACAATGAGAATAGTGGATGGCTGGCTCGTCGTTTCCGCATAAAGCCGGCTTTTTCTTAATAGGATGTCTGATGCGACGTGCAGTTTGATGATGGTCGGAGATTGCGAACTGGGGTGAGGCGATGGTTTTGGGACTCGGCACGGACATCGTTGAGATCGGGCGCGTGGAAAAAGCGATGGGAAAAGAGGCGTTCCTTGCGCGCTTTTTCACGCAGGAGGAACAGGTTTACTGCGATGGACGCGGTGCGGGGCGTGCGGCTTCGTATGCAGCACGCTGGGCGACACAGGAGCCGTCTTGAAAGGCGTTTGGCACGGGACTGTGCCGAGAACGCTGCTGGACGTTGAAATCGTGCCCGATGCGCTCGGCGCACCCGAGGTTCATCTTTCCGGGTTCTTTGCGGCGCTCGCGGAAGAAAGGGGCGTGCGGCACATTCATCTTTCCTTGAGCCATGCCAGGGAATATGCCGTTGCACTGTGTTCTGGAGGCGAAGCTGAAGATCGCTTTGGCAGATGAGATGAAGAAGATCGACAAGAGAGCCATCGAGGAATACGGCGTGCGGAGATTCTGCTGATGGAGACTGCGGGAGCGAAGTCGCCGCCGCCTTTGAGGAATAGCTTGGGCGGCGTCTCGAGCAACGTATATGCGTGCTCGCGGGAAGCAGCAACAACGGCGGCAGCCTTCCGTCGCTACACCGCCATCTGATGAACCATGGCGCACAGATCAACGCATGTTCCTCGTGGGCAGTCCTGCGCATCTGACGAAAGAGTTCGGCGCTCAACGCGACATCATCGTCAAGATGGGCATTGTCGTACACGTCCTTGAAACGGAGCGCGGTGGGACAAACTGCAGGTGACGTTGCGCTTCGTCGACGGTGTTGTCGACGGCATCGTGAGCACAGGATTCAAAAGGCGGTCTGCGCGATGCAGCCGCACGCGTCGTGCGCATGGTCAACGGTCACGGCAAGCGGTCGTCGCCGTCGACATTCCGACAGGCGTCGAGGCGGATGCGGAAATGCCTCTCGCGGGCGATTCGCGCGGATCTTACCATGACGCTTTCGGGCTGCCCAGAGTTTCGGGGCATATGATTAGGCGCGGCGAGAGGCGGCAGGCGCTGCTCGTCGATGACATCGGCGCACCGAGGCCTTGCTCGAAGACGATACGATCCGCCAGACTACCTTGACGATGTGACGGTGGCGCCGGTCCTGCTGCCGCGTCCATCGATGCTAAAGGGCTCCTGCGGACGCATCCTCGTCATCGCAGGTTCAGCGCGGCATGACGGGCGCGGCGGCTCGCCGCCCTGCCGTTCTCAGAAGCGGTGCGAGGCGTTGCTGTGCTGGCTCTGCCGAGAAGTCTGCGAGGAGATGATGGCGGGAAAATTGACCGGTCATGACGAAGCCTCTTCCCGAGACGGACGGGCGCGCTCGACTTTACACGGCGCTCGGCGAGGCGTTGGCACTGGCGGAAGGTTTCGGCGCCGTGCTCATCGGACCGGGGGCTTGGCAGGGCGCAGGAGACGCAGAAGTTCGTGCAGGATTTCTGCGCTGCCGTCAAAGCCGCATGATTCTGCGATGCTGATGCCATTTTATGCGTTTTGCGGCAAGACGGACGCGTTCAAGGGCTTCGCATTCGTGCCAATCTTGGCGCCACGCATCTCGGCGAGATGGCGCATCTCTTGGAGCTCTCTGTCGACGGAGCTGCGTGCGTCGCTCCTCGACATGGCAACGCGCGAGGGCGGCGCGTGAGTATCATCGCCGTCTTCTCGTCGTCAGAGCAGGCGCATGTACGATCATTCGTCTTATCCGAGACGGGCAGGCGTTTCTGCTTGCATCGAAGGCAAACGGTCGGCATGGCGACGGCAGGTGCGCAGGCGATGTGCTCGCGGGCGCTGTCGCGCTTATCAAACGAACAGCGGCGGGACTTGCGCCGCTCGCAGGCGTCTATATCCACGGCCTTGCCGGCGATCTGGCAGCCTTGGCGAAGGAGAGGATACGAGCTCATCGCTTCCGGATATTCTACTGGAAAATCTGCCGCGTGCGCTCTGCACGCTAGCTTTGAAATCAGGTCTTTCAGGCAAATTCGTTTTGCGAAAGGTTTCCCTGCACACACCAGGGAAGAAAGTGAAAGCTATGTTCCAACTATGATGGGATGCTTTCCTAGGGTTTTGTTTATGCTGCGTTCCGCGATTCGATTCAATTTCAGGGAATCCTGATCGACGATTACCTTGCTGGACGTTCTCGACATCCTGAGTCGTGGCATTGATTCTCTACAAACTCTATATGATGCTGCAGGATGCGCGCGCCATCACGCGCGGTGAAGGGCTGCTCGTGCTCCTAGGGCTGTATCATCGTCTGCAACTGGCTGTCTTTGCGCGTCATTTACTGGCTCTTGCAGCAGACGCTGACCTTGCTCTTTGTTGTTGCTCTTCCCATCGTATTCCAACGGAACTTTCGCCGCACTGCCTTGAGCATTTGGGGCAGGGACGCTTCTTCGGCAGTCGCTTTTTCTCGATGACAGTGAGGCGCGCTCACTCGTCAATGAGGCTTGATAAGGCGAAAGTGATGCTCCTGTCTTCGCGCAAGATCGGCGCCTGCTCTGCGTCTTTTGAGACGCGGATGGGACTCAACGACATCAGCGCCACAGGCGTCCAGATCTGACGGACTCATCGCGGCGGACTTTCTCGCGGAACGTCTTCATTCCGGGCACGCCGCTTGCGGCCAGAGCCGCCGTCGCGCGGCAAAGCGCCTGATCGCGGCGGGCTGTCTGCTGGCTGTGACGGCGAAAATCGCACGCTGAGGCACGGAGCTTGGCACGCGCCGTTATGGTGCCGCCGGTGAAAGCACGCTGCAAAGCGGTGCAGCGCGTCATCGTCGTCGTCGGCGAGGAAACGGGCACGGTCTCCGTCGCGGAAAACGGCAGGATCGTGCGCACGTCGCAGCTCAGAGCATCTGAAATCTTGTTGCGTCCATCTTCACGCCCAAGACAACGGGCGTCAGGCATGGTTCTGTGGAGGAAGAGCTGTGACACGATTGCGCCGCTCTCTTGGCAGCACGGCCTTCCGGCAAAGATCATCGCCCTTGTTGTCGCGCTGTCGATGACTCTGGCTCTTCGTCATGAATGAGCAGAACCCGCAGATAGAGGAAGTTTTCTACGCGTTGCGGTCGACGCTCGGAAATGTGCCGAAGGATACAAGGTCACGCAGGTGACGAGCGTGAAGCTCAGGGTGCGCGGGCGCGCTCTCTTTGTTTCGTCCAGAACAGGAAGGGTTCAAGGCGTACTGCCGATCTTGAAGAGCTTGGCTCCAGGCGAGAGCACGAGGTCCGAGTCAGGCCGTTTCTGCCGCAGGGCTTCGAGACTCGTCGACGCGCGGCGAGGAGACCGTTTCGGTCTGCTTGGACAAGATCGTGCGGCGAGGCGGTTCGCATCGATCTCGTCGTCACGGGTTCGGCGTCTGCAGGCTACACCGTGGGCAAGATTTCGCGGTCGGCAGCACACCACGGTCATCAGGGTCCCCGAAGTCGCGCGCGTGGCGGAGGTCTGACGACGTCATCGGCTACGTCGCGTTTCTAGGGAAATCGTGACGATTTCACCCTGCGCAGGTACCGTTGGCGGCCGATCAGCGGCGACGGCAAGGCGGACCGACGATGTGGGCTTCTCGCTTTGCGTGCGGTTGGGGTTTCCGTACAGCATTGCGCGCGGTGAGCGCACAAGATCGTCGGCACGTCCATCCGGTTCTCGATCGATGTTCTGCCCGAGGTTCCTCTGGGCGAGGTGGAGATCGAGGCCGACGAAGATCGAAATCGCCCGGCGATGCCGCGCTCATCAGCAAGGTGGCGAGCATCGACACGGAGAAGATCGTCATCTCGGACATGAAGGAGGCGGCAAGAGAGATCGTACGTCTTGCGATGACTGTGGCGTTGCGATTTTCCAAATCGAGGAAGTCACGGTGCGATCGGGCTGAAACCGAAAGGCGCGAGGCTGAGGAGCGGACGCGCCATGATCCGAATCGCAGCTATGCCGTTCGCTTGGCGACGAACGCCCGCTTGCAGCTCTTGCTAGCTGAGCGTTTGGGGTACGCTGTTCGGAAGAATATTCTTGCACGGTGAGGCATCGTGCGCGGGGCGCTCGATGCGCGACGCTTACCGTGGAGCACCGCTCGCCTTCCCTCTATGCGCTCGATGTGCGCATCGGGCGCAGTAGAAAAAGCTTTGCGCGCTGCGGCGCCACCGTCATCGTTACACTTGCCGAAAAAGAAAAGCGAAGCTCGATCTTGCACGCTTTTTCACCGCTCGCGCGGGCGAGGGCGCGTCCTGTGATCGTGGGCCTGCGGCCCTGCCCGGCATGTTCGCCGCGCGCTGACGCTCGCACGCGCGGGTCTTTCCCGCTCGTCCTAGAGCGCGGTTATGGCGATCGGGCGCGTCGTGCGGCGATCGAGCATTTCTGGCGAGACGGGAACGCTCGATGTGCGCTCAACGTCAATTCGGTGAAAGGCGGCGCGGGGACGTTTTCCGGCGGCAAGCTGACGACGCGCATCGGCGATTCCCTCGTGAGCGAGGTAGCTCGACGCTTTCGTGGCGGCTGGCGCGCACCGAAAGAGATCAGAAGTATCTGCACAAGCCGCATGTCGGCACCGACCTCCTGCGCGGCATCGTTAAGAACATCCGTGAGGAGATCCGCCCGCTTGGGCGGCGGTCACCTATCGCTGGCATAGTGACAGACGACCAGGCGCTGAAAAGACGGTGCGCTCCTCGCGCTCATCGCGTCAACGGCGAGGCGCGTGAAAGCCGGAGCGGCTTTCTTCGCCATTGGACATTCGGCGCGCGACACGCACGAGATGCTTCTTTCCGCGCGGCACTTTTCTGGAGGCGAGACCGAGCGTTTGCCGTGGGCGTGCGCTTTGAGCATCCACAGGATTCATCGATCGCGCGCAGTACGAGGATCGCCGGGAATGTGCGCCTGCCTGTCGCCGACTACAGCCTCACGTATCTTCCAGGACAAGTTGCGCGGCGAGCGCGCGCGTCCTCCTTGCTGCATGTGCCGGGCGGGCGGGTCGTTACGGCAGCGTCCGAGCTTTTCCGCGTTGCGACCGCGGCATGAGCTGCTACAAGCGCGTCGGGCGTGAACGCCGCGCTTCTCGTCGGTCAGCGCGAAGGATTTCGGCGACGCGCGTGCTCGCAGGCATGGAGTTTCAAAGGCGGTGCGAGAGCCTCGCCTTTCAAGCTGCGGAGTGCGAGACTACCGTGCGCCCGTGGGGTCCGTCGGCGACTTTTCTCGCACCACAAAGGGCGCGTGGACTTTCTCGATGCAGCCGACGTATTTGCCCGGCGTGCGTCCCTGCCGGCTTGCACGGTGCCTGCCGCGCTTCGTTACGGATACGCTCGAAGACGCGCTTCGCGCCTTCGAGGCGGCACTCGAAGGATTTTCCGCGCCCGATGTGCCTGCCGCTGACGGGCGTCGAGACGCTTATCTTCGCACCGTGCCGCATCGTGCGCGAAGCTTTTGGCGCATGGCCTCGGGGCTATCCCATCGGCGAGGTGCGGGATACGCGGGCGGCATCATGAGCGCGCCGCCGTCGATGGCATGAAAAGCTGACGCTCGCATTCATGGAGCAAAAAGGGGTCTAAGGAATAAGATCGCTGAGCGATGAAGAATAAGGAGAGAATTTCATGGCAAGACTTTTATGGTCGGACGTGTTCGCGGAGGAAAGCAAATGCAGCGCTCTTGCCGGTGCGCCATCGTCTCGGCTGGAGCTGCAGCCCTGTGCTTCGGCGAGAAGGTGCAGCAAAAGTCCCTTGATCATCATCGGGCGGCGCGACACGCTGTCATCGAACAGGCTCTTTCTTGAGTCCGCCCTCGCGGCGGGCATTTGCTCGGCGGCGGCGGGCGTGTCAGATCGTCGGCGTCCTGCCCGGCGCCGCTCCATCGCCTATCTGGCGGGGACGCACGAGGCGGCTGCGGGCGTCGTCATCTCGGCGTCGCACAGCTATCTGTGACAACGGCATCAAATTCTTCGGCGGCGACCTTCCTGAAGCTGCCCGATGCTGTGGAGGATGAGATCGAAAGCCTCGTGCGCCGCATCGAGGAGGCGGGCGAGCTGCCGCGATGCGACGCGCGGGGCTATCGGCCGCATCAAGCGCCGCACGGAGTATGCTCTGCCGCGAGTATATCGATTTCGTGCACAGTACGGCGGGCGTGCAGCTCGACGGCACTGAAGGTCGATAGCTCGACTGCATGCGAATGGTGCGGCGTACGACTGCATGCCGCGCGTCCTGCGCCGCACAGGCGCCGACGTGCATGTGATCCGTGCAGAGCGGACGGCGTCAGCATCAACGAGGCCTGCGGCTCGACGCATCTTGAATCGCTGCACGAGAGCGGTGCTTGCGGATGGCGCGGACATCGGCATCGCGCACGACGGAGGTGCTGATCGCTGCCTGGCACTGTAATGGACGAGAAGGGCGAGGTCGTCGGCGGCGACCACATCCCTCGTCATGTGTCGGGACATGATGGAGAGAGAGAGACTTGCCCGCTCGCAGGAGATACCGTCGTGACGACGGTCATAGCGAAACTATCAGCTGTCCACAAGGCGATCGAGCTGACGGCAGGCGATGCGCATCGCAGGTCGGCGACCGCTATGTGCTCGAAAACATGCGCGAGCACGGCTACCGTCTCGGCGGCGAACGGTCAGGGCACATCATCTTTTCTGACTTCAGCACGACGGGCGACGGACTCATCTCACGCCCTGCAGGTGCTCGCGGCTCTGAGGCGCACGGGTCGCAGGCGTCCGGGCTTTCCGCCCTGATGAAGAGACTCATCCGCAGCTTCGCATCAACGTCGTCGTCGCTGCAGAGGCTGGGAGGAGAATGCGGCTGTGCTGCGGCCATTCGCGCCAGGAAGAAGAAGAGCTTGGCGGCGATGGCCGCATCCTCGTGCGCCCGTCGGGCGGCGCAGGCCTGATCGCGGCCGATGGCGGAAGGAGGCCCTGACGGGGCGCGGCGAGACGATATGCCGCCGCATCGCCGGCGTCGTCAGAGGAGCAGGGGCTGATGCGCCCTGCTGTATCGTCGTCTGACTTTCGGCGTCAGTGCGTCCGAGGCGCGGGAGAGAAACCTTGTGCCAATCAAGGTGCGCGAGATCGCGGCGGGCTTTCCAGAATTTTCACGGTTGTCGAAGGCGTATGCGTCCGCTTTCATCGCCGCCGCCTGCAGGAGGCGGGAATCGATAATAAGCTTCTCTGTCGAGCGCTTGGAAGAACTGCGGGCGGGTGTGCGCAGAATCTATGTGCATGCGAGCGCATCTGGCGCCCAGCGCGAATACGAGACAAGATTCTCAAAAGGAAGCCGGAAGCGTTCGCTTCGCCTTCGACGTGCTCGAAGTCGGCGAGCCTGTGATTCTTTCGCGCGCGCAGACGGTACGGAAAACGATGATATCGCGCTCGGTTTGTGCCGCGATCTTTTCCGGGCTCTTGCTCCGCAGGAAAGGAGAGAGATGGTGCTCCCTCGGCCACGGTTCGCCGCACTGAGCACAACCCGTCTACACGCTGCTGCAGCAACGTGCCGACGAGGAGGCTTCCGTACACATCGGCGTGCTGGAGGAAGCGGTGTGCGGAAGCTTCGCCTGCGTGCTCGATCGCCGAAAAGAGGCGGGAAAAAGCGCGATGCTGCTCGCCCGCGCTCCTCACGGCGAGGCGGGCGCACATCACGCGATCTGGCGGGGAGTGAGCCCGCCGTGGAAGGAGCCGCTTGCACGAAGGCGGGATTTTCCGTGCGACTCGACAGGAGGACGCGAAGAAACCGCCTTTCCGGAGCTCTATGTGGAGTACATCGTCTCATCGGAGGATAACTCAAAGGGTATCCTCTTTATTCATATAATGTATTTTTAGTGAAAATTCATCTGCCGGCGAAATGAGGAAACATGATACAACTTCCTTGCCAGGAAACGATACACTTCCTATGCAAGACGCGGCGACCTCATCTATCAGAAGAATGAGGTGAGTGTGTGTCGCAGCCAGTAACAGCGAGATCTGCTGATCATCATGTACCACGATCCAACACTTGACCGTCGGCATTCATCGTCTTGATTGCGCTCGGTCTCCTGATTCGGCTGATCCATGCCGTTGATCCGACGCGCAAGAAAGAAACTGCCGGTTTCCGTTGCAGCCCCAGCAGCACTCACGGTGCCGCGCGGGCCTGTGCGCAGCTCGAGCGGAAGGCCTTTCGGCGAGTTGTCGCGGCGATTGCGGCGGCCGTCACCGCTCGCGGGGATTTTCGGCTAGAGCGCGATCCGCACCGATCCGCCCGCTGGCGCGCTGATGGCTGGAAAGAACTCGGCCGCGCCTGCGCTGAGACCATCGGATGCAAAGGGAAGCCGCAAAGTCATGGAATTCCTCAATGGCTCATCGTATCGCGCTGCAGGCTGTCTGGGCGGGATCGGATCGGGCTTTTCCCACTTCACGATGAGGCAGCAGCATCGCATGATTCTCATCAGGACTCGTGCTTCTTTATCTGGCCTTTGCCAAGGAGTTCGACCGCTGCTCACTGGCCCGATCGCTGCAGCACGTATCTTGGCGGAGATTTTCCGGTTGACGGGCTTTTCGGTGAAGAGATGGTGACGTCGTGAGGCGATCGATTTCGGCATCACCTATGAGATCTCCACCGCTGATCTTTCTTGGCATCAGGCGCCGCCGAGTTTCGAGCCCTCGAGTCGCCAACCCCAATACGCTTCTTCTTGGTGCAGCGGCGCAGTCGGGCGTATTCGTCGCGCTCGGCCTTGCCATGGTCTTCGGCTTCTCGGTGGAAGGGCGCTGCCGTGGCGTCATCGGCGGCGCTGACGGACCGGCGTCCGTCATCTGGCGTCGAAGCTGGCGCCCGGAGCACTCTTGGGGGCGATCGCGGTCGCATGCGTCCTCACCATGTCGCTCGTGCCGCGCTCATCCAGCCGCGCCATCGTGGAAGCTCTTCACGACAAAGCGGGAGCGCGGGGTCGTCCTGCGCGACAACTGCGTGGCGTCACGAAAGTTCGAGAAGGTCATCTTTGCCGCTCGTCTCGATATCTTCATCTGGCTCCTGCCGTCCATAGCTTCGCTTCTCCGGCATGCTCATGCTCGTGCAACATCTTCCGTGAGTCGGCGTCACCGACCGCCTTTCGGACACGGCGCAGTCGCGTGCAACATCATGACGTTTTTCCTTGCCACGGGCACAGGCAGCCCGTGACGATGTCGGCGGAGCATTTCCTCACGCGCGACACGCTGCTCATCATCATGCTGCCGGACTCCCGTCGCCTGTCATCGGCGGCGGCAGCACGGCGGGTGGCGTCATCTTCGGCAAAGATCATGTGCCGTCGTCTGGGGTGTATGAGGTCAGCCCGCTGATCGGCTCCGCCGGCATTTCCCGCCGATATGGTGGCAGCGCGCATCAGCCGGTCGTCGGTGCAAAGAGCGAAGCGCGGCAGCTTCCTCCTCATGCACGCCATGGGACCGAACGTCGCCCGGCGTCATCCGCACCGCCGATCGCCGCAGGCACGAGTGCTCGCGATGCTCGGGCGATAAAGGAATATGTCAAGAGTCGCCTGCTGGCACGAAGCGGCTTGGGAGTTCGGACTCCTGCTGCCGCTTTGTAACAATAACGCAAAAGAATCTGTGATGCAGATTAGTTTGCAGTGCTTTAAAATATGGGAGTTGAGGCCTTTTCTTTTGTATGGTAAATAAATGTCTTGCGGGACATGGGTGTACTCAATATAACATTTCTGACAAAAGGAGGAAAGATGCACTGATGAAAAAGCCATTCGTAAGAGAGGAAAGGGTTGGCTTTGGCGGCATTGTTTGCCGTCAGCAACTCCGTGGGGAGCTGTTGATGCTGAAACGGCAGCGAGAGCTTTCGAGTGGACAACGATGAGGTCGCCGGCACTACGACGTGGAAAGAGTCGGAAATCATGCGAGTCTCCTGCGGCGCTCAGAAAGCAGCAGGGGCGATCGATCCACAAAGAAAGTTGTCACGGCAGATTCTTCTCGTCAATGATGCAGGCGACATTGGAATTGAAGGCGGAAGCTTCGTGCAGAAGTCGGCGGGAAGGTACGGCGTCAGTTTCCGTTCAGGAGAGAGAAAGCACAGCGCGCAGTAGCATCAATGTCAATAACAGCGGCAACGAATACGCGGAGATTGGCGGGATCGGCCTGAACCTATATGGATCACGCAACCTCTCCGGGACTTGGGTCGGACGCTATTGGCGTTGCCTATGTGACATCGCGACGTTGGAGCCGGCGATGAAGCGAGGCGGCGCTCGTCTCTGAGCTCCTACCCGCAAAGTGCTGACTCCATGTGTCTGAGTTACAGCTATTCGGATGTCGATCTCGGCACGATCGCCAATTTTGCAGCGGTTTGAGGCATCAATGCGACGGGCAGTGAACGGCCGCCACTGCACTATCAGCGCAATCTCGCCTACACGAAGAAGAAGAAGGAAGTCCTTGATTTCGGCGTCGACTGGATGCAGCAAAGCTGCGGCGGACTACCGTGCGGGCAGAGCGAGCTGCGGATGATACGGACTTCACGAGTGGCAACGGCGTCTGTGAGCTATGTCACAGCCAGCGCGACGAACCAGCTCTTTTCCTACCAGTCTCGGCTAGACGAGACAGCCTTTGCAAGCGGCAAGGAGTTCAGCGATCGCACGGGCAGCGACGTTCACTCAATCTCTTCACAGCAGAGTCTCAAATTACGAGTATCGCACAGGGCGATTGGATTTTCGGCGTGCGTGCAAACCGCGGGCACAATATGCGGGCAGATTTCGCGCTGGCGACGGGCAACTCGGCGCGCGGCGCGCCTGTACGAATAATGCTGCGGCTTCAGGAGCGCAGCGCGTCGGCGGACAGGTGTGCTCGGCAGCTTCGAGATATACGCGTCGCCGCAGAACCACAGCGATTCGTCTTCTTCCTCCGCGGCGCTGCTGCCCATGAACGATCGTGCGGAAATGCTTAACGACTGAGAGTGACAATGTCGCATCCGTCGGTGTGGAGCTACCATCTTGAAAGCAGGCGGGGCTTCCGGCGCATCGATCCACGCGCATGCATCCTCCAACGAGGGTCAACGGACGCAACGATACGCACCGCCCTTAGCATTTCGAGGCATCACGGTCGTTTGATGGAAGAGGAGAAGGTGAAGTTGAGATGGAATCAGCAAGAAAATCGTTTCTCGCTGCAATGTCGCGCTCGCTCTTTTCCGGCGGCACGGAGGATTGAGCGATGCGACGGGGCGTCGTGGACGCAGCAGTGTCACGGGGCTTGTCGGCTGCACGGTGGCGAACGGCGGCGGCGCGACGTCAACGCGCCGACGTCGTCATCAACTGGAATGATTTCCAGTATCGCCAGCGGCTGAGACGGCGCACTTCGACCTTATTGCGTCACGATGCTCCAACCGTGTCATAGGCGGCAATATCTCGAAATCATATGGGCAATCTGATGGCGAAGGAACGTCCGCATACTTGGGCTGGTCCGGAGCTGCTGCTCGTGGAATCCCAACGGCATCGTCGTCGGGAACGGCGCGCAGATCCGGCGTGCCGAATCGACGCTGTCGACGCTCGCGATTTCAGACAGATTTCTGGCGAACAGGAACAATTTCGTGGCGCCCGACGACCGCAGCATCTGCGCGGTTGCACGGCAGACGGTTGACGACAAAGGGTGGATGCCTGTTCGCTTGACGTATCTGGGATTGAGTGTGGTGCGGCATTGAGATCCGCCGATACGGGGTCTCACTGCAGGGCAGGCCTCGTCAGCGCTCTGGCAAGTCACCCGTGACGTTGAGGCGGCGCGGAGACCGTCTGAATGGTGAAGGGCGAATATCAAAATATGATTGGATGCGGACAGATGCAGAGCATCCTTTTGCACAGATCAGGCGAAAATGATCGCTCGGTCACGCCTTCAATGTGGACGAGATGTGACAGCCATGGCTCGATGGCTGCAAACCGTTGGGATGCTGCGCTGCCGAGATGTTTTGACAGCGCTGAAATATAATTGAGATGGACGGGTCGCCGTCGATTCTGGTGTCGATACTGCGACGATTGGCGCTTCTGAGCAAGTCAGGCCAGAACAATTCATGTCACGCGATGCGACGATGGTTCTGATGAACAGGAGCTCATTCTGACGCAGGAGACCGTATCGTTTGGACACAAAGATGCGCAGTTTGGAAGGAAGTCACGGCGGCGCGAAAGCAATATCACGATCACGGGCTCATCATCAAGTCGGGCTTTCGCAGCTCGGCAGTCGGTGAGCTCCTCGGTGTTGTTGCGGCGAGCGTGGACTTTCGCTGATGCAGATGTGTCGGCAGGTGGCGGAGTCGAAGAGATCGGCTTTTTCCGCATCTGCAGCGGGTAATCATATCAGTATGCCCAGTGCAAGTGAGGTTGAAGCGGCGAAGGATAACCTGCTGCATGTAGACCAAGACTTGGCTCTTGCTGCCCGCGACGTTTCATGTTGGCTTGGATGGCGAGGGCGATCGCGGAGAACGATGCGCGAATCACCGCTGAGGCGGCGTTGTTATTTGCGGGCGATGCGCGATCGGGTGCAAACGCTGGGTATCTGCCAGCCCGATAGCTCTCCTGAGCCTTAGCTTGCTTGCTTCCACTGGGAAAGCTAAGGAAACAATCAGCATGGCCGACGCTGGATTACGTGCTCGCGGAACGGTCGATCTTGGCTCTGCAGAAAATTGGAGAGTCAGAGGAAGAGCGTCAGAGTGATTGTTTCGGCATCTCCGAGGAACCAACGCTGCCGCGCAGCCTCGGAGGAATATGACGCCTATAGGAACGGCTGCGATGCCTGCTGACGCACCATCTATCCGGCAATGACAAAAGCGGTACGCTGAATCCTGCGCCATACACGCGGCGCCGACTACCGATGCCGACACCGGCATACCTGCGCCGGCGCGCGCCAACAGCGCCGCGTACACGCAGCACAGCGGCGTAAACACCAGCGCACGGCGCCGGCACGACGCCGGCGCCGACACCAACACCGGCGCCGGCGCGCACCTGCGCGAACCGAAGCCGACCGATGTAAGTTCCGCGGCAAACGCTATGAGAAGGCGGGCTGGATGGCCCATGAATCGTCTGCAAAGGATGCTTCCGCTGAGAGATATCTGCGAAGGTCGATCGAGTGGCTGAAAAAGAACGACCAGAAGTCACGATGGAGCAGACGACGATAACCGTGGGCTTCACTGCGCTCCGATTGACAGCGGCGCCGCCGAGCGAAAGCAGTCAAAAGCGGCGCTGTCATCGCGGGCGGCCGATGAAAGTCGTGAATCGCTCGATGAACTGCACATGCAGAAATTGACAACGAGCGCTTCCGGCTGAGATGGATCCAGGTGAGACGGGTCATCGCCATGATTACGCAGCCTGAAGTCGGCGGGTGGCAGAAACTGTCGCCGAGGCTGTGACGGGTGTTTGAGTCATGGCACTTGCCGCTTGGGCTCTTTGATGATGTGTGCGAAATAGCTGCAAAAAGGCGGGACAGCGCGCGAGTTACGTGCGCTGTCACGTCGTCACTCTATTCATCTCCGATCGCTGACCTTCTCGCGAGCTTCGTCGAGCGCTCGCAACGCTCAGTGCGTTTCGCGATGCAGGCTTTATGTCGAGGCAGATGTTGCAGCCGGCGTGCGCAGGTTCGTCTGCTGAGCTTGATGCTCTAGCACTGGCGTGAGAGCCGAAGGCGAAGGCTTCGCGTCCGCTTCGGTGCAGGTCGCGCGGTAGCGAAGGAAGCCCGCGTATGGTCGGCATCATCTGGTTGTTGATGGTCGGCGAGCATTACGACGGCAGGTGGCAGCTCGTGAGGGCGTCACGACGACGATGTCGGACATGTGTGTCTTCTTGATCGTCATATAGCTGCGTGAGCGGGGCCTTTTTCTGGCAGAAAGGCCTCGGCGATGGCGCTTTGCCATCTTTTGATCCGTGGAATGCCACATGGGTCGAGGGCGACGAGTCGCATGTCGGCTCCAGCTCGCCCGTACTCCACTTCTGGTGGGCGGCGGGGATATCGAGGATAATGGGGCTGCAGGAGGTCTGCACGGTGCCCCGTGGCGGTCATCTCGATGTCGAGGCGCGCAAGCGCTTTCAGAGGCGTCTGTGCTGGCGTCGCCGGGCACCGGCAGGGATGTTCGCATAGTGCTTCTTCGCCTCTTCCATGGTACGGCGAAGTCCACTTCGTCGTCGAAAGAGGCTTTGGAAGCGGCGAGGTTAGCTGACCGAAAGCGTCCGTTCGAGAAGAGGATCTTCTCCTCGGGGCGGTAGGTGACCATGCTGGCGAGCCGGTGGAGCATGGTGCGTCGGCACGAGAACGTGAGCGATGCGCTTGCGAGGCTCAGTGCCGTACGCCTGCCTTAGCCGCGCGTGGTGAAGATCGCCGTAGTGGGCGGTCAACGCAGGAAACCGTTGGGATCGCTCGTGCCAGATTTCCGCCTTGGGGCAAGCTTCATCTGTCGCAGGGATGGAGCGAGTGATCGGGCTCGACATGGTTCGGACGATAATGTCGATCGTGGCTTGTCGATGACGGAGGAGATGCGTGAAATCAGCTCCTTCGCGGACGTTCTTTCACCGTGTCGATCAGCGTGATTTTCTCGTCGAGGATGCGAGTGACATTGTGGCTGAACCGCGTCCGTCTCGCCAGCCGTGAAAACCGCGTCGAGCCAGTCGATGGCGCCGACCCGAGTAGATGCCTTTCTTGTTCGAGTTGCACTGCATGAGTACCGTGACCTTTCTTTTGCTGGAGCATGTGCGTGTATTTTGAATCTATACTCACCATCTATATCGGAAGAGATTATTACAATATATTCTCCTAATATATATTGTCATCGCGCAAAAGCTACTGCGCGGGAAGTGAGAATAAGCCTCGCTGCTTCGCTTCCGGCGAGAGCGCGGTTGACCAGTACCAGGCTGACGAGCGGCTTGCCGATCACGTCGTCGTGCGATCCGTCAGAGCCAGTTCCGTCGCGCTCCGAGGGATGGGTGGAGAATGCCCGCCGCCACGTCGATGCACCTCGGTGCGCAGGAAAGGCGTTGACGAGGAGAACTGCGTCTGCCGGTCATCCGCTGTCGGCTCGTCAAAGGCGCGTGCGATGTTCTCGACAGGGTTGATCGACGCGGCGTGAGGAGAGATGGGGCGGATGCCATGGTGCGAGGCAGACGATGCCGCCCAGGGTTCTTCAAGGTCGGCGATGACCTCGGCGGCACTGGTGGCAGCCACCGCAGGCTGTTTGTTGTACTCCCGGGATGGGCAGGTGGCGCGGATGGAAGGGAGCAGGGCGTCCGCCTCAGAAGCGTTCGAGCATTGTCTCAGCTCGCCTCGCCGCTCATCGAGGGAGTTGATGGCGGAAGAGTCGAGATAGGAGACCAGCTGATTCATGGTCAGCGAGGTCCGTAGGAGATGTGGCCGCCGCCGTGGCTATTTAATCGTCGAACGGCGATTTCCAGATTGTCGCGTCGTTGCGGGTCTTTCAGCACGAGGAGACCAGTCTCGCTTGCAGGTTCGCCTGCCTCGTCGAGCGACGCACGCGCCAGGTAAAAGAAGAATCCAGAGCCGATGCGCTTCTGGTCGTAGATTTCAAGCCGCGTCGTCATCGTGTCGATCGGCTCCGGCGTCGGTTCCGTCGGATCTTCTGCGTGGGTGCGACCTCGAAAGGCATTACGCGATAAAGGGCGCAACGAGTGGAACGACGGATGAAGAAGAGCGCCAGCGGGCTCAGGAGGCGCGAATGTAGCACGAGATCGCGGCGCTCGGCGCGACAGCGGCGCTCGTGTATGCAGAGGCAGCATGACGGCGTGACAGCGACACGGGCGCGCCGTCCGAAGTCGAGGGCGCGCACGCGTAATGAGCAGCGCGCGCCCCCAGAGTCGGCAACGAGGGGAAGAGCTGGCGGGTTGTAACTGCTTGCTTAGGCGTCATCGGGCGTCGTAGACTTAGACGGCTTCGGAGGACTCCGTATCAGGATATGCAGATGGCGACTGGTCGCGCGGAAGAATTCCGATTTCGTGGTGCGAAGCTGGCGTGGGCGGTTTCTTCTCCATGCACGAGAATGAAGGACGAGGATGCTGCATGGGCGTCTCCGTTATGGCGCGAAGAGCGCTTTTAGCGCCATAGACGCTTCGTCACTCGATGACGGTCGCCCAAAGGATCAGAGGGGACGATGAGTGCAGGCACGAGGCCTCAGGCGGCGAGGTGACCACAAGCGATTCCACTCCTAGCTTTCTTGCGCGCGATGCTTGGTTGCAGTTTTCATAATGGTTTCTATTATATCAGGGAGGCGGACGCAAAGATCCAATAAATCTGTGATTTTCTCCTATTTTTCAGATTGTGCCTCATGCTGTTTATTTAACAGGAATAGTTCGGTGTATAATAGGATCATCAACGGGTATTACTACGTTATGTGATGTTTGTATCTTTTTATAAGAGCGAATTCAAAACATGAGCATAGAAGACCATGGATGAGCAACACGGCTGCGGGATGTCTCCTACATTCCTATGACCGTGTTGCATGCCATCACCGATCACGCGGTCACTCGCCGAGTGGCGGGCACGTCATAAACGCTCTGGCGGCGAAGGGCGAAAGAACATCTTCCGGACGGAAGGTGCGTCATTGAGATGCGGTCGAGGGCAGGCGCTGCGGGCGCTGTGCACGGCTCTCTGCGAGGCAGCGCCCTGACGACGACGCACCGCGGCTGCGCAGGGGCTTCCTGCTGATGATCTGACTCTACAAGATTGCGGCGAGCTTCGCTTCCGGTGTCTTCCATGTGAGCGCCCGATGCTCTGGCGACTTCCTCCCTCAATATTTTCCGGCGATCAGCGCGATGTTATGTGCAGCGCGATCGGACGGGCTGTCCAATGCACGATGCTGTGTGAGGCGGCGAGCGTGCACGGGAGGTCATGGATCACCGCCCGCTGTCGCGCATCTCGTCGCCGTGTCGAGGCCGCGTGCCTTTCCGTCAGCTACTCGACGGTTTCCGCACGTCGCGCCATGAGATTCAGAAAGATCAGAGTCGCACGACGATCTTGCCAGAAACTCCTCGACTGGGATGCGGTCAAAGGAGTTTCGATGCGCTGCACTGAACGAATCATCGGTCATCCGCGGCACGGCGCGAGAATCCGGTCGTCTGCACTCGATCGCGGGAAGCCGCCAGCAAAGTATTACGAAGGCGCTGCCTGCGAAGCTTGCCGAGGAAGCTATGGCGGATCTCGCGCGAAGATCACGCCGCGAGCTACACCTCTTCGACTATCATGGCGCGAAGGATGCCAGGCGCATCATCATCGCCATGGGCTCGATCTGTCAGACGGCCGGCGAAGCCGTGGTTATCTCAATTCCAAAGGGTGAAAAGGTCGGCCTTCTTTCCGTGCATCTCTATCGCCCGTTCTCGGCTTGAGCACTAGCTTCAAAGTACCTGCCGAGACGGTCAAGAAGATCGCCGTTCTCGACCGCACAGAAGGAGCCGGGCGCGCTGTCGGCGACCGCTCTACCTCGATATCGAGACGGCGTTCTACAACTCAAACGCGAACCCTGTCATCGTCGGCGGCCCGCTATGGTCTCGGCGGGCAGGACACGGCAGCCCGATCCTTGTCCTCTCGGTCTACGAGGAACTCAGGAGAAAGGACGATCCGAAGGCACGGCTTCACGTGCCATCGACGATGTCACGCATGCGTCGCTCGCTGGAGTATCCGGGGCGTCGACACCTCACGCGGAAGGCACGACGGCCTGCAAGTTCACGGTCTCGCCAGCTCCGGACGCGCACGGTCGGCGGCTGCGCAAGAGCGCCCATCAAGGATCATCGAGCGACAGACCGACATGTATGCGCAGGCGTGTTCGCCACCACGATTCGAGAAGAGATCGGGCGGCGTCACCGTTAACTCGTCATCTGCGCTTCGGCAGAGTCTCCGATCAATTCCCGTACGCTCATCGACGAATTTCATTTTCCTGTTCGCAGCAGTCGTATGCGATGACAGTACGACCTCCTTGCGGGGACTCAAACGCGCGGCGGCGTTCCTCCCTCGCACGGTCTGGGCTGAGGAAAGATCTCTCAAGCATCTGCCTGCCCACATGAGCCCTTCCCATTGCGAAGCACGACATCGAGTTCTACACGGTCAACGCTGTGGAAATCGCCAAGGAGCTCGGCTTGGTGGTCGCCAACATGGTCGTACAGGTGCGCGTTCTTCGAGCTCTGCGAACATCATTCCGATTGAAACGGCTGTCAAATACCTCAAGGATGCTGTCGTGACATCGTATGGCAAAGAAGGGTCAAAAGATCCGTCGCATGGTTTCAATGGGCGCCATGTCGACAAGGGCATCGAGGGCTCTGCATCGCGTCAGTGTTCATCACTGGACTGGGCAGATGCCGAGGACGAGAAGGAAGAAGCGCATGATATTCCGGCGTTCATCACGGGCGTTCAGAACGTCATGAACCGCGAGGAAGGCGAGTCGATCAAGGTTTCGCCAGTTTGCTGAGGAAATGGTCGACGGCGTTCCCTGTCGGCGGCGCATGACACGAGAAGCGCAGCTTTGCGGCGATCAATGTTCCCGGTGATGGAACGAGAGAAGTGCATCGACTGCAATGAGTGCTCCCACGTCTGCCCGCGTGCGACGATCGCCGATTCTCACGACGGACGCTGAGAAGGATGCGGCGCCAGAGGGCTTCCCGTGGAAGAAGGTCAAGACGGTCCGGGACTACAACTTCGACGGTGCTGTCTCCACGATGGACTGCCTCGACGCGGCAAACGGCTGCGCTAGCTGCCCGGCGAGGCGCTCGACGTGAAGCCGCTGTTGACGGCGATCTCAGAGCGGAAACGGGCATGTTTCGACTAATGCGGGTTGTCGCGGCGAAAGTCCGCGACGAAGAAGGAACCGATGAGAGAGGACACGGTGATCGGCTCGCCAGTTCGAGAAGCCGCCGCTCAAATTCTCGAAGCGCCTGCGCGGGCTGCGGCGAGGCGCCGTACGCCGAAACTCACTCACGCAGCTCGGCGACCGCACGATGATCTCCAGATACTGCTGGGCTGCTCGTCCGATCTGGGGCGGCAGCACGACCGGCGATGCCGGCGCGAAAGAACGAAAGGAGCTATGGCCGGCTTGGGCGAACTCCCTCTTCGAGGACAACGCAGAGTTCGGTCTGAGCATGTTCCTCGGCGTTCGTGCGATCCGTGACCGCATTGCGGCCGATCGTCGATGCGGCGCTTGCGGACGGCGAGGGGTGCAGATCTCGAGGCTGCTTTGAAGGAACTGGAAGGACAGCATGGCGGGAGGCGAAGGCGCGCGCGGAAGCTCGCTCGACAGCGGCAGGACTTCTCGAAAGGAGGGGCGCGACGAGGCTTCTGAACAAGAGTTGCGGTGAGCGCGACCTAGCGTGCGAAGCGTTCGCGGTGGATCTTCGGCGGCGGCGGCTGGGCTTACGATATCGGCTGCGGCGGGCGTCGATCATATTGCTCGCGCTGGGCGAGGATGTCCAATGTCTTCGTTTTTCGATACGGAGGTCTCTGCTCAACACGGGCGGTCGGGCTTCGAAGTCCCACGCCGGCGGCTGCGATTGCAGGTTCAGCTGCGTACGGGCAAGAAGACGAAGAGAGGATCTCGGCATGATGGCGATGGTGTCCTATGGCTACGTCTACCGTCACGCCTGGGTCAACATGCCGACCACAGCCGGTCTTGAAGAAGGCGATCGAGGAAGCCGGAGGCTTATAAAGGACCTTCGCTCATCGTCCGCTTATGCGCCGTGCATCAACCATGGCATCCGCGCATCGGCATGGGCTGCAGCCGGGAAGAGGGCAAGCGCCAGCGCCTGCGGTTGCTGGGCGTACCGCTGTCAGCCCGGCGCTCTGGTTGGCACGGACAAGAATCCGTTCACGCTCCGACTCGAAGGAGCAGTTTCCAGCAAGTTCGAGAATTCCTGCGCGAAGTCCGCTACGCTTCCCGCTTGAAGCGCAGCTTCGAGGCTGCCGACGCGCTCTTCGAAGACGGAGGGAGCAGCGCCAGAGATGAGGCTCGCAGGCTACAAAGAAGCTCGCCCGGCAAGTAAGGCGAGGTTTGCTGCAGAAAGGGCTGCTGCACGATTTGATGCGGCAGCTCTCTGACGAATGGTCTTTGTTTTGTGTCGCGGCGAGCGTTGGCAAAACTTTAGGAATCACTGATGACGATTCGCCCACCCATCTTCGCACATCTGCTGCTGTCCTCTCGTCGTCGACAAATCCTCGATGGTACTGCACATCTGTGCATCTGGAATGACACTCGGTCATCAGCGCTTCCTTTATTCTTGAAGTGCAGCGCGAAGTATGATATAACGATATAGATTATCGTGATAATAGATTTACATATCATTATCTAAAGATTCGCTAAACTTATCATGGAATCCAAATGGAAGAAATATTGAGGGAGGTGCGGACATGGATGCGAGCAGCTGCTGCGTCTGTGGGAGTTGGATGAAGAGGGCATGGCGAGCTTCTCTTTTCGATTTTCCTTTCTGTTACGGCGAGTGCTTTGCGGACTTGTGCCGTATTTCGTCTTTATCTTCACTCCTCGCGGCGCTTCTGGCAGGCAGGGTAGCCGCAGTAGGATTGCGCGACGACACTGCTGACGGTTTTGCCCGGCGGCTGGCTTCTTTACGCTGCGAGCTGCATGAGCATGGAGGTGTTCGTGACGGCGGTGAGTCGCTTTCTCTGTGTCCGCAGGGCCGTTGATCGAGGCACCCACGGGTTCATTGACTTGCGGTGTCGCAGGTCAGGGACGGTCGTCGCTTCCGCGGACAAGCTGCTGAGCGGAGGAACAGCATCATGGCATCGGATGTCGAGTTTCTGGATGCTGGTTATCGAGCGCCCACGGATGTGCGCTTTTCCTACCAAGACGGCGAGAGTGCTGCACGGCGTGGGCGCTGGCGCTTGCTGCACATGCTCGAACGCGTTCGTCCGAGACAGAGCGGCGGCAACAAGACGACGCTCGCACGCGCTGTGCGGCTGTGGATATAGATTCGGGCGGCTTAATCGGCGGGGAAGTACATGGATATTCCGCTCGCGCAGCTGCGCACGTCTCATTTGCTTCGTTGCGCAGGGCGCCTAACTCTGCTTCGACGACAGCATTCGATCGAGAACATTCGGTATGCCGAGCAGGCCGAAGGCCTCCGACGAAGGTCAGAGCGCGCCGCTGTCAGCTGCAGGATGACCAGACTTCATTCTGCGGCACGCGCCGTTGCCTGACACGCGCGTCGGCACGGGCGGCGAGTCATGTAATCGGGCGGCGAGCGTCAGCGCAGCATCGCCATCAGGCGCGCCGTCTTGAAGGATGCGCCAAATCCGTCGTGCTCGACGAAGCGACGGCCTATGTCGATCGAGAGAACCGGGGCGATCCTTTGCAGGCGAGCTTTTTGAACCACGCTGATCCTCGTGCTCGCTGCTTTTCTGGCGGTGGCGCGTTGGCGTGCTCTTTGATTCTCAGTCGTCCTGCCGCTCATCGTGACCTCCTCGGTGGAAAAGAGGTCCACGCAGCCCTTGCTGCGTGAGCGGCAGAAGTCGCGAGGCGAAACTGGTCGAGAGGCGGTTCTGGAGCGAGATCGAGGGAATGCCGTCGTCAAGGCGTTCAACCTGCGCGGCAAAGGGCGATGCGCGCGTGCGTGAAACACTGGATGAGAGCCGTGCGGCGAATCTCTCGCCATCGAAAGGTGTCTATCGCGCCGATACGCCGCCATCGCGCAGGAGGCCTGCCTACGCCTGTTTAACGTCTTGATCAGTGCTCGTCGCCTTGTTTTGCACACGAAGGCGGGTGATGGAATCTTCGACAGCTCTCATGGGTCTGGTGCTATCGTCTGATTTTCTCACAGATCGAGTCTACAGAAGCATGCTGATGATTCTGCGCGTTGTGACAAAGCTCCATGAGGCTTGCGAGCGGGCGGCAGGACTGCCGCAGATGGATTCGGGCAGCACGGACATTGAGCGGCGGAGCATCACGATGTTTCGCTTCGGAACCACGTCGACTTTTTCTACCTGGTGCGCGAAAGATTCTCGATGAGTGTTTCAGTGGCGAGATTTCCTGAAGGCGCGCCTTGGCGACGATCGTCCGTGGTCGAGCGGCTCGGGCAAGACGACGCTCTGCCATCGTCGTCGCACGCTGGGATGTGGCGGACGGCAACATCAAGGTCGGCGGACATGATGTGCGACTATACGCATCGAATCTTTGATGCGACCAGATCAGCGTCTCGTCTTCAGGAATGTTTATCTTTTCCGCGATGCGATAGAAAACAGCATCCGCTTCGGCGAAGCCGATGGCAGCGCACGAAGTTGTCGCCGCTGCGCATGAGCATGCTGTACGGCTGTCGGCAGGCTGACCGAAGGCTACGACCACCGTGATCGGAGACGGCGGTTGCAGGCGCTCGGGCGGTGAGCGCCAAGCGCATTTCGCCGCGCGTGCCATCTTGAGGACGCCGCCGATCATCATCTTCGACGAGGCGACGGCGAATGTCGATCCGGAGACGAGCCGTACTGCAAAGGCGATGGAATCGCTGACGAAAGGCAAGACGGTCATCGCGGTCGCGCGTCGACTCAGCACCGTGCGGAACGCGCGGCAGTTATCGTCGTCATCTGAGGAAGGATTGTGCGGCTGCGGCGCACGCAGAACTTTGCAGAGCGCGGCATCTACGCGAGTTCATCCGTGCGGGCAGGCGGCGCTCGGCTGGAAAGAGCGGCGCGTGGGGAAACGGGCGTTGGAACGCTGCGGTTGTGCCGGCGGCGCGATTGGATGAAAGCGCAATCATTTGTAGAGGTGGCTGCTATGCGTATGGTGAATGTTCCGCTTAACAATATGGAGCTGTCAGAAAAGTTGTGAAGGCGGCGCGTGCGAAGAGATCAAATGTGCACGCAGCTCTCTTAAAAGGTTAGCGCTGCAGCAACTCGGCATGGATGAGTCAAGAAAACAAGTCCATATCAGAAGATGAAAAGTGGAAATCTTCATGGAGAGGGTCAATGGCTTCACGGAAGATTTCATGCCAAATGGCGCGATGTTGAAAATTCCAACAAGGCAGAGATTCTATGAAATATATGCTCGATACGAATATTTGCATCTATGTTCAGAAGAAAAGCACCTAAAGTTTTGAAACAATTCAGAGAGAGTTCCTCAAATTTGTATATCTGCTGTTACCTATGCCGAATTGGCAGTAGGTGTTGAAAAAGCGAACAAAGAAAAATTCTATAGCGTTGCAGTTTTCATTAAAGTTTTTAAATGACCTCGCTGTTTTGATATGGGTGGGAGAAAAGGAACAAATATTCTTTATGTTCGTACAGTCTTTTACCAATGGACAAATTATGGGATTTGGATGTTGAGATTCAGCTTGCCGCATCCCAGATAGATCATGGTCTTGAAATATTCATCATTCCTGAACCCTCGGGCGCGACGCTTGATGTTTTGTATAATACTGTTCACCCTTCAGAATGGCATTCGTATGAGTGCTCGAAATAGTGCAGGATCTCGTCCCAATGATTGCGGATCGTGCCTACAAAAACTTCTTCGCATGGGTTTCCAATCTTGCGTGCATCATCCAGCTAGAGCTTTTTCAAACGCTGCTCCGCCTCGTCTCGATGGACGGACTGCTCGTAGATTTCCTGCAATTCGATGCGCATGGCTGCAGGCGCGCTGTCTTCATCTTCTTCTGGAGCGTTTCCTCTCTCTCGTTGTTTTTCCGTCAGATTGGCATCATTCTTCAACCAAAAGGTACTTGGAGTTCTTCAACAAGGCATTCTCATGGCTTCCATCTTGCGAACCTTGTCCACAGCTTCGTTGGCATGTTTGATTACATGGAACTTGTCGATGATGGTCAGCTGTTCTCGAAGGATTCCTGATCCCTTGCGGATCCGAGCGACATATCGCAGGTGATGAGATCGACTCTTTCCGTATGTGCCTCGATGTGCTTCAAAAGTCGGCAGCGAACCGCCCGGGACGGTTGTAGAATCCTTGCCATCCGTCACGAGAGATGACTTTGCGCTGGGAAAGGTCGGCGACGACCGTGATATGATTATGCCCTTCTTGCTGGTTTCATCCATGCCGATGGCGGTGACTTCGGAATAGTCACTCCAACGCGCGAGCCTTGTCCACATAATGATGGATGAACCTCCATAGTCTCGTGTCATGCTCTGCGACCATGCGAGCAATGACGGCTACGAGGCGAGATGCTTGGCAAGCTCTATGATCCAGCTCTCAAAGAGAAGCGTGAAGCGGATCCTCGCGTGCCCAAGGCACCTGTGCAGTCTTCACGCCATGTTTTCGCATTGTATGCGAGGGAGATCGGCATGGATATGGGTTTTTATACTGGAAGAAGTTGAGATGGCGCAAGTTCTCGGCGTTGTGTCGTAAGCGGAAAGCTTTTGTCGCAATGGTCTTGCGGGCGGGAAACTTCCCTCCGCGTTGGAAGGCGATATGAATATGCAGTTCCATGGATCCATCTTCTGTGGGCTGAATTCCGCAGAGATATGCACCAAGGGCGCGGGAGGTTCAAGGCAACGGCGAAACAAGCTACCCTGCATCCATGAATAAAAACCGCTTTCTGTGTCTATCTTCCATGGATATAATTCTATCGGAATGAAAACGCGCTTTTCAAGCGTTACCCACAGTAAACAGCGAAAGGCCTTTTTAAATGTCGTGCCGTTTGATATAGAAGCGGCAAAAGAATACGGAACGATTCGAGGCTGATTTGATGGCAAGGTGATTGGCAATAACGATATGATGATTGCGGCGAGCGCAAAAGTGCAAAGAAGCTTGATCTTGGTTACGAGACAATGTTCGTGAATTTGAACGTGTTGCTGGATTAAGCGTGGAAAAACTGGGTATGATAAACAGATGGTATTCCTTCCAGTGACAGCCGTCATGTCCTTTGCTAAACTAAGGAAGCACTGATGGAGATTCAGTCGCCATCTTCGCACATCTGCACTGTCTCTCGTCGTCGACAAATCCTCGATAGATACAGCGCACCTGTGCAAATCTGGGCGACTTCATTTTATCGGCGTTTCCTAAACATGCGATGAAGAAAAAAGGAACTTTCCGTACAACGAGACGGTGGCAGTGGAAGACCGTCAGGGCGGTGCACGATTCTTGCGCGGTTCTTGGGGTGACGGGCGCTTTGGAGCAGCAGTTCAATAAAATTCAAGGTGAGGCGTTTACCGCAGCGTGCTGCTGCATGCGGCGATCAATCAGGGTGGAACCGCAGGATACGTCTCGTCCCTGTGACATTTTGTTGCGGGACAGAGCGTTTTTGTCCGTTTCGCGAGATAAGAGTTGTTCGATTGAGTTTCAGGAGATCATCCTCGCTCTGCAGGAAGTTCTGGAGCGAGCAGGGCTGCATCTGGCGCAGCCGTACGACGTGGAAAAGGGCGCGGGCACGATGAATCCGCAACCTTCCTGCGCGTCTTGGGACCTGAGCCGTGGAACGTCGCCTATGTCGAGCCTTCGCGCCGTCCGGCGGACGGGCGCCTCGGCGACAATCCGAATCCGTTTTGTATCAGCACCATCGGTTCGAGGTCATCGTGCAAGCCGTCGCACTGACAATATCCGGGAGCTTACCTCGAGGTCTTGAAAAGCCTTGGCATCGATCCCAAGCAGCATGACATCCGCTTCGTCGAGGACAACTGGGGTCGCCGACCTTGGGCGCATGGGGTCTTGGCTGGGAAGTCTGGCTCGACGGCATGAATCACGCAGTCTGTTTCAGCGGGTCGGAGGCGTGGACGTCAAGCCCGTCTCTTCAGAGATCACCTATGGGCTGGAGGCGTCTTGCCATGTACATCAGGCGTCAGAGAGCGTCTTGACATCCAGTGGACGGCAGATTATACGTACGGCGACGTCTTCCATCAGAACGAGGTCGAGACGGTCGGCATCTTCGCTGACCTGTCGGATGAGGCTCTTCTCTTCGATCTCTTTGACAGAGTACGAGAAGAGGCCGTGCATCATTGAGCTGGGCGCGTTCATCCGCCTACGATTACGTTTTGAGTGCTCGCGCCTTCGATCTGCTCGACGCGCGCGGCGCGATCAGCGTGTCCGGAGCGCACGGCGTTCATCAGGCGCGTGAGAAGGCTCGCGCGTCTCTGCGCCAGTGCTATCTGAAGCAGCGCGAGGACTCGGCTATCCGATGCTGAAGAGGGCGACGCAGAGCAAGGATTTGTTGGAGATCGGTACGGAGGAGATTCCGGCACGATGCGATGCGGGATGCTCAAGGAGCTTGGCGAGAACGCGAAGAAGGCTCTGAACTGCGCCTCGCGCACGGCGCGGTGCGGACGCTCGGCACGCCGCCGTCTCGCGCTCGTCGTCGAAGGACTAGCAGAAAAAGCAGGAGGGCGTCGCTGAGGGAAGCGCGGGCCCTCGTGCAGGTGGCATTCGATGCGGCGAGGCAAGCCGACGAAGGCGGCGGAAGGCTTCGCGCGCGGGCGGGGAATCAGAGGCGCAAAGATCTCGTCGTGCCGAGACGGCTACGTTTATGCGCTCGTCGAAGAAGCGGGCGAGAGTGCGGAAAAGGTGCTGGCGAAAGATGCTGCGGAGCTCATTCAGGTCTTCCGCTTCGGAACAGCATGCGCTGGGGCGACCTCGACTTCGCTTCATTTCGTCCCCTGCGCTGGCTCGTCGCGCTCTCGGCGATAGGATCGTGCCCTTCGAGCTTGCATGTGTCAAGAGCGGCAATACATCGGCCATCGTTTCCTCAGCACAGGCGACTTCACGATTGAGGATGCCGCGCATTACGAGGAGGCGTGCGAGAAGGCCTTTCATCATCGTCGATCCCGCGCGGCGCAAGGCCCTGATTGAGGAGGGACTCGTCGAAGCGGCGGCATGGCGGCACGGCGAAATCACGCCGAGCACTCCTCAGGTGCTACCTCGTGCGGTATCCGACAGCGCTCGCGGGAAGCTTCGAGGACAAGTATCTCGCTCTGCCGCGGCGGCCGTCATCACGCCGATGCGCGACCATCAGCGCTACTTTCGCGTGAAGTCGGCGGACGGCAAGTCCTGCCGCTCTTTCTCGCGGTGCGGAAACGGCGGGAAAAGAGTGCACGGAGACGGTGCAGCATGGCAACGAGCGCGTGCTGCGTGCGCGCCTCGCCGACGCGCAGTTCTTCTTCGACGAGACAGGGAAGAAGAGACTTGCGGAACATTTTGGAAAAAGCTCAAGACCATCGTGTTCCGGGAAGGGCTTGGCACGGTCTACGACAAGTCGCTGCGTCTCGAAAAGCTCGCCAGGAAAAATCGCTGGCGCCATCGATGCGAATGATGTTGAGAAGGCGGCGTGCGTGCGGCGCTCCTCAAACCCGGATCTCGTGACGGGAATGGTCACGGAGTTCACGGGCTGCAGGGGCGTCATGGGCAAGGAGTACGCGCGTCTCGACGGCGAGGGCGAGACGTAGCTCTTGCGATCGACGAGCACTACATGCCGCGTTTCGCGGGTGACGCGCAACCGAAGACGCGTGCGGGGCTCGTCGTGGTCTCACGGACAGATGGACAACATCGTCGCGACGTTCAACCGCAGCCTGATTCGACGGGTTCTCAAGATCCTTCGCCCTGCGCCGCGGGGCGCTCGGCATGGTGCGCAGCATCATTGAGGCGGGCGTTGCCATATCCTGCATGACCTCGTGGACTGGGCGATGGATCTGCTCAAGATCACGGACGCGGCGGTGCGCGCAGATGCGACGAGGCGGGCGTCCGCGACTTCATGCTGCGCCTCAGAACGTGCTCGCCGAAAGAGGGGCATCACGCTGCGACATCGCCGACGCGTAACCGGCAATGTCGACGAGCGCCTCGCGTGCTGCTCGCGGCGAAGGCGATCGAGAGAACAGCTTGCCGCGCCGGCGTAGCGGGCGTCGTGCGAGGCCTGCTGCGTGGCGAACCTCTGAACGCGCAGCGAAGGCGGAGAAGGGGCGAAGTGCAGTCGATGCAGCGCTCTTCCGGACGGACGAGGAAGGAACTGATGAAGCCTACACCTCCGCTGGGAGTGCGGCTGAGAGCCTCATCGGGGCGCACGACTACGTCGGCATTATCGACGATTTTCAAGGACCTCGCCGAGCCATCAGCGCCTTTGCGGCCGTCATGGTCGCGGCGGGCGACGAGAGATTGTGAAATGCCTCGCGCTCTGCGAAGGGCGTCGACGATCTCTGCGTGAGTCGCTGACCAGCAAGATCGTGCAAGCGTAAGAAAGAGATCGCTGCAGAGTGCGCGCGGCCTCTCCGATATGGCACGCGACCTCAATGCGGCGCCAGGTTCAAGACCTGAAGACGGCACAGAAATGAAAAATGGGGCTGTCGCACGCAATCGTATGTGCGCTTTTCACTGCACAAAAAGCCTCACCTAGCAAAAGGGGCGGAGGCAGGTGTAAAATAGATTTATGCAAAACAAACTAATTTTACAACAGATTATAGCCGCATGGGGCGAAACTTATCAACCCTGCCTACCCTAGATTTTGAAATACAGATTCCCAAAAAGAATGACCCAGTTCGCCTGCTGCTGCAATGTATCGGAGGATGAATCTGGCCGCGCTCTATCGCACCTATGGACGTATCGACCAAAAAGCTGGCGTCCCCGAACTGCTCGCCATTCTCATCTATTCGGCATGAACATCTCTTCCTTAGCTCCCGAAGAATCGAGGACGGCTTGTCGGCGCGACGTGAACTTCTCTATCTTTGGAGGAAAACCCGCGCGCGATCGCGACCATCTCACGCTTTTCGCTCAAAACACGGCATCTTGCATCGGGAACTGTTCGCGCAAATGGACATCCTCCTCGCAAACGCTCGGCGTCATATCCGGCAAACGCATCTTCATCGACGGAACCAAGATCGGGTCTGTCGCTCAACAAATACAAGTTCGTCTGGAAGAGACCGTCCTGAAAAATCGGCGAAACTGCTGGAAAAACTGCTCGTCTTCATCAGCAGCAGAACAACAACTATCCATATCCAATCCGACATGGAAAAGGGATCTCCGCTTGCGACACTCAAGAAAAAATGCGAAAGCAGCTGAAACGTCTGCAGAAAAAGCAAGGCCTCGTCTTCGTGCATGGGGGCGGACGGCGAAAAACGTGCGACAAAAGGCGTTGGAGAAACTGGGCCGAGTTGTCGCTCGCTGGAAGACTGCCAGAAAAAGCTCCGCATCATGGGCTTTACACTGGACAGCTTTTGCCAGACGGATCACGATGCGACCTTCATCCGCGAATGAAGGAAGATGCGATGAAGAACGGACAACTGAAACCAGCCTACAACATCAATGCGGCGTCGATGCAGAATTCATCACATGGGCAGCGGTGGGGCCCGCAGCGACCGGACCCACAACGCTCATCCCGTTCCTAGAGTTTCCACGTGCACGTGAAGGAACGCTATGCCAGGTCATTGCCGACGCTGGATATGAAAGCAGAAAAACTACGTCTATCTCAAGGCTAACGGGCGGGCGACATCAGCCGAACAACTACGAAAGCGAGCAAAGACCCGCGCTTGGAAGAGTGATCGTCGGGCGTTTCGAGAACATGACCTATCTCAGCGACGGGCGCCTATCTCTGTGCAACGGCAGAAACTCAGGTTACGGGCACGAAGACGGTGAAAACAAGACCCGACTGCATACGAGCGTCAAGACCTGCTACACGGCGAAGTGCAGCAGCTGTGAAGAAGGGCTGGTGCATACAGGCAGATCAAAACTGCCGTTGAAGAGCGGACGAAGAGCGAGGTGGCGAAAACGTTTCCGCGAGGGACGAGCGGCCTCGGACGCGACGGCATCGGATGAAGATGCGGCGAAGTCAATCGAAGCATCAAGCGAGCGCACACTTTTGCCAACATCAAAGGCGGACGGGCTTTCGCCGCTTCCTCAGCCGAGGCAATGCCAGTATTAACGTGGAAACGACTGGCGATGGCACATAACTTCGGAAACTGCATCAAAAAGATCCAGCGGATGCGGCGGGCAACATCTTTCCAGTGAACGTTGCAGCGCAAAAATACGCAGGAGCTGGCATGGTGGCGTTCTCCCACTGCATTTTTCGATTCTTTTTCATCCGAGAGATATTTGATTCACGCAATAAAGAGAGGCTGCATAGAGTCAAATTCGACTCATGCGACAGCCCCATTTTCAACTGTTCATGCTGCAGGTTTCTTACTATGCGAGCCTGACGAAGCATCCACAGCGACGGCGTATTTCTTGATGAAGTCGTCCATGAGCATGGAAGTGACGTAGTTCGCCTCGTCGGCAGCTTTCTTGAGCTGCGCACCTGCTCGTAGATATGGGAGAAGTCCTTCTCGACTTCGGCGAGGGTTTCGTCCGAGGTCACGAGCCGAACTTCAGCTTCTTCAATCTTCGCGGTTGCGAGAGAGTCTTTCGAGGACGACAGCGGCTCGTGGTTGATCTGCAGCAGGCTCTCAGCGATGGCGTCGATGTCTTGCGCACGCCGATCGTAGCTTTCAACTGCGCGTGAACTGAGAAGTCAGGATGCTCGACGTACCAGTGGTAGTGCTGAAGTTTGTGATGTTCGACGACGGGTCGGAAAAAGAAGCTGGTTCAACTTATCTTTGTGCCTGAAAAATCCTCCTTTGCGATATAGGGCAGGAACTCGCCCGCAAATTCATCAACTCCATTATAGCACAAATGGTACGGATTCACAAATAGATTTATTATCTTTTTATAATTCGAGATTCATGGGTGGGCAGTGATTCGCAAGTTTGCGAATGGAAAAAGCAATCCTTTCTTTGTTCAACGACGCAGCAACTGTGGTATAATGTTTCCCGTTCAATATCTCGTATAGGAGAATTAGGGGATTCTGTGTGGGTTAAGTATTATGGAACTTTTTGAAAACGGTTGTCACGAGGCATTGTCGAAGGGCTGACGGGTGGCTGCCGATCAGCAGCACAGGGGCATATGATTCTTGTCGATAGTTCATCAGCTCGACGTGTCGAAGTCCTTTATAGACATGTTCCTCGTCGTCATGCAGCTCAGCCATCACCGTCACGTCGTGCTGAACTTTGAAACTCAACCGTTTTCGAGCTGGAAGTCAAGCTGGGAGAAAGCGTGCTACGTGGCAGCTCTGGTACGAGGTCATTCTTGCCTGCGTGCGGCGGCGATGCATCGGACTTTTGTTTCCAACAAGTTCATGGAAGAGCACTTCGTGACGCGCCTGTCGTCGCGCGACCTTGATCTTCTACGGCGTCATGTTCCTCGTCGTCAGCTACAACAAGCGTCGCACGCCAGCGCGTGCGCAAGATCCGGCAGCTCGACTGGGAGACGGCGTTCATCATCGGCCTGTTCGAGTGCTGTCTCGTGCGGGCACGTCGCGCTCGGGCGCGACGATCTTGAGCAGCATTCTCTTCGGCACGTCGCGCTATGTGCGGCGGGATTCACGTTCTTCCTCGCCATTCCCGTCATGTTCGGCGCGAGTCTCTTGAGGATGGTCAAGTTTGGCTGGCTTTTACACGGGCAGCGAGATCTTGATCCTCGTCGTGAGCAGCGACGGCGTTCGTCGTCTCCATCCTGTCGATCAAGTTCCTGCTGCGCTATATCGAGAACAACGATTTCAAGGCCTTCGGCTGGTATCGCATCGGTACTCGCATCATCGATCGTCCTCTATCTCTATTTCGTCGGCGATCCGGTGCAGGGGTGGAACGGAAGAGCATCATCATGCGTTTCGTATCGTGGAATGTCAACGGGCTGCGCGCGTGTCTCGGCAAAGGGATTCATGCAGTCGTTCAAGGCTCTCGGCGCCGGCGTCTTCGGCGTGCAGGAGACGAATGCAGCGAACAGGCGATCTTGGAGCTTACGGGCTAAACAGTGTTGGAACAACGCCGAGAAGAAGGGATATTCAGGAACGGCTGTCTTCGGCCGCATCGAGCCGCTTTCCGTCAGCTATCGATCGGCATCGAGGGCACGATCCGAAGGAAGGGTCATCGCTGGGTTCGATGAACTCTGCTTCGGACATGTACCGCCGTCGCACCGCAGCGTGACGCGCGCTCGCCTACCGCAGTGGAGTGGGAAGAGGGTTTTCGGCCTACCTCTTGGCGCTCGACATGAAAAAGCCCGTCGTTGTCTGCAGCGATCTCAACGTCGCGCATCGGGAAATCGACCTCAAGAATCCCAGACGAACCGCAAGATGCGGAGCTACCGACGAGGGAACGCTGACGAAGCTTCTGCGGCAGGCTTCTGGACCTGACGTTCGTCGCTCTGACCCCGACAAGACGGGCATCTATACCATGGTGGTCGTCATCTTCGTAAAGGCGCGAGAGGGCCTGAGCTGGCGACGCTATTCGCTTCCTCGTTTCCGACACCTCGCGCCGAAGATCAAGGCGACGATCCTAACGGGTCTTCAGCGGCAGACTCATGCCCTGTGGGACTGGTGCTGGGGTGAGAATCACGCGAGAATAGACGATGCATCATACTGTTGAAAGATTTTTGCGTAATGCCGCAAAATCTTCAATGAAGCATGGGTATGGAAATAAAACGAGATCGTTACGCCGATGCGCTGATCAGCAAAAAGCTAATGGTTTTGATCAAAAGTGGTGACGAGGTTTGCGGCGGTGCGGAAATCGTGTCTTCTAGTCTTTTCAGGAACATCTGCTTTTTGAGGGAATTGATGAGGCGCATATCATCGGGTCGCATTTGATCTTGCGAAAACAAGCGGTTTCGTGATCCGTGTGCTGTACTGCACGCACAGCGATGACATGTATTATGTGCTTCTCGACAAGTGCAGCTTCTGGACGAGTGAGGCCGTCTTGAACGCCTCATTCGCATGAAAGAATGTGGCGTCTATGTGGGCAGGCGGCAATGCGCGTTTTCTGTCGAAGGATGTGATCACGGGTTGTCGTTTGCGGCGACGAGATTACAGTATCCGTTGAACTTTGCAGAGTTCATGCTCAGTCTATAACGGTACGAAGCAGGATGACTCGGAATGAATATATGCTCTACGGCGGTTTTGCCGCTCGTGCTGAGTTTACGACGGCGGAGCGAAAATCACTTTTTGAAATCGTCTCTTTGAAGAAACGTATATTTCCGATATTGTCAGCGGGCTGCTTATTCACCAGCAAGGCGGAACTGGAGAATATTTTTGAACATCCTTTCCTCTGCCATCGGCTCGCTGACGAATCCGGAAAAGTTGTCGGCGACTTTCCGTCTGTCAGAAAAAGAGCATCAGCAACAGCACGATCAAAGCGATATATTGGTCATCAGCGATTCTTTCCTGATCGACGTGTCAGCGCATATGATGTGAAAGAAGAAAATATATGAGACGCTCCTTTGAAATATTGCTTTTACGGACATGGGACTGAAATGCCCGGCTGAATTTCGACAGTTGGAAGAGACGCGCTGGAAATATCATCTTCAATGAGCTGAGGTTCATGGCTAAATAGCGGATGTCGGCGTCATCGTGCCAGAACGACAGAATGAGGCGGCGCATTCTGGCAACTTGAGATTGATTTCGTCTGCAACAAGGGATCGAAGCGGTGCATATCAATCCGCCTACGGTGTTTGCCCCGATGCCGCGAAGATGGAGCAGGAGCGGCGCGCTCGCTGATGCTGACGGGCGATCAGCGTATGATCATCACGAAGATGCGCTGTCCGCACTATAATGAAAAGGGCGATGCTGCTGATGACGATCTGATTTCCTGTCAGGAACGGTTTGGAAGCCTGACGGCATTTTGATGATGGGAAGAATAGGCCGTTCTTTTGGTACCAGCACACACTGAAATCGCCATTTCGTGGACTGTTGCGTGCCGAGATTAAGAAAATTTGCCAATCGATTTTGCGCTCATGGGCGTGATTTTGTGAATGGTTTCAGTAGAATTTCTCCTAAAGGTCATCATCAGTCCGACTGTTGTCGAAAAGAAAATGAGTAATATAGAAATTGTGATTAGCACTCAAAACAATGCAGTGCTAACAAAAGAAAATTTAGGAAGAGCTGATTCGTCAGCGATTCCGTTGAATTTGAAGGAGGAAGATAAAATAATGAAAGCCATTGGGCGACAGAGTTGTCATCAGGTTTCGGAGGCGATAGACGGCGAGCGGCATCGTGCTGCGGACCCGGCGAAAGGAGAAGCCGCAGGAAGGCGATCGTTGCAGTCGAGCACGAGCAAGATGCTCGACAACGGCTGCGCACAGATGATCAAGACGGGCGACAAGGTCATCTTCTCAGGTACTCAGGTTCTGGAGGTCAGGTGGACGGCAGAACTATCTGATCGTCACGCGAGGCATCCATCATGCGGTTCTCAGACTTTTTCGGGAGGCGCAGATTCGACGATTCGTATATATCTAGGGTTTTACCATGGCAAAGCAGGTTTTGTTCAATGAAAAGCGCGCCATGCCTCGCAGGCGTCGACGCTCGGCGAATGCCGTAAAGGTCACGCTCGGCCCCGAGGAGACCTACGTCGTTCTCGACGAGAGTTCGGCGCGACGGCGGTCCGCGAACGACGGCGTGACGATCACGAAGGACATCGAGCTTGAATCCGGTTCGAAGAATGGGCACACAGCTCGATCGAGGGAAGTCGCGACAGACGAACGACATCGCGGGCGACGGCGCGACGACGGCTACGCTCTTGGCGCAGGCGATGATCCACGAGGGCATGAGGAACGTCGCTGCGGGCGCAGGTCGATGATCCTCAAGAAGGGCATCGACGGGGCGGTCAAGCTCGTCGATGAGATCAGAAACAGCTCGAAGAAGGTCGAGGGCAAGGCAGCGATCGCGCAGGTCGCGATTTCCTCGGGCGACGAAGTCGGCGAGCTGATCGCCGAGGCGATGGAGGAAGGTCGGCAGGACAGGCGTCATCACGGTCAGTCGAAGTCCATGGACTGAACCTCTCGGTCGTCGAGGGCATACGGTTCCGTCGGCTGCCTCTCCCCACATGGTCACGGATACGGACAAGATGGAAGCCGTCCTCGACAATCCGTACCATCCTCATCACGGATCATAAATTTCGGCGATTTGCCGACATCCTGCCGATTCTTGCGAAGGTCGATAAAGCAGGGCAAGGAGGCAGTGATCATCGCCGGGGGTCTCGACGGTGAGGCGCACGACGCTCGTCGTCAACAACTGCGCGGCACGTTCAAGAGCTCTTGCCGATCAAGGCTCCGGAGCTGCGGCGATCGCCGCAGGCGATGCTCGAAACATCATCGCCTTCGACCAGGCGGCACGGTCATCTCGAGGAGTCGGCAGGAAGCTCGGTAGCGTCGAGATTGAGGATCTCGGTCAGGCGCGTCAGGTTCGCTCGTCGAAGGAAGAGACGACGATCGTCGACAGCTCCGGCGACAAGGCGAAGATCGACGCTCGTGTCGAGCAGATCAAAGCAGGTCGCGGACGACGGACTTCGACAGGAGAAGCTGCAGGAGCGTCTCGCAAAGCTCGCGGGCGGCGTCGCCGTCATCGGATCGGCTGCGACCGAGGAGGTCGAGATGAAGGACAAGCTGCGCATCGAGGACGCGCTGAACGCCACGCGAGCAGCGGTCGAAAGGGCAGCATCGTCGCGGCGGCGACGATTCGTCGACATCCTGCCTGCGCTTGACGCTTTGAGCGCCGAGGGCGATGTGCAGACGGGCATCAACATCGTGAAGGCGCGCCATCGAGCGGTTCGCCAGTTGCGAACAACGCGGGTCTCGAGGTTTCGTCGTTGTCGAGAACGTCAAGAAGTCGGCGGAACGGCACGGGCTGAAACGCTCCTGACGGGCGAGTACGTCGACGTCGATCGGCGCGGGCATCGTCGATCCGGCGAAGGTCACGCTCTCGCTCTGCAGAATACGGCGAGCATCGCGGCGATGGTCTGACGACAGAGACGCTCGTGGCGGACGAGCGAAGAAGCTCCGATGCCGATGGGCGCACGGGCACGCAGCGGTATGCGGGCATGATGTGAGCGCGGTTTCTCATACCCTTGAAATAAAGCTTCCTGCTGCGCGCCGCTGCGCAGGAAACTTGCCTATTTTTCTGGCTGCGGCTTCGCGCAGCCGGGGCGTTCATAGCGCAACGAGACGAGGAGAGAAGGACGAGCCGTGCCCATTGGAAGGCGAGGTCGTAGTCGTTTGCCTGTACGGCGGCATAGATTGCTGCGGACATCGTCTGCGTCGTGCGGGGAACGTTGCCCGCGAACATGATGGTCGCGCCGAACTCACCGAGCGCACGCGTGAACGTCGCACGGGTCCCGCAACGATGCCGGTGGCGGCGTTCGGCACGAGTGCCAGAAGATGCGCCACTCCGGAGTGCCGGCGTGCGTGCCGCATGGACGATGTTCTTGTCAAGCTGCTCGAGCGCCACGCGCGATGCGGTACATGAGGGCAGCGAGACGACGACGGCAGCGTGACGATGCTGGTCGCCTTCCATGTGAAGACGGGCGGCATGCCGAGAGGTCGAGCATTTGCCCTAGAGGCTTTCGCCGCCGAAAAGCGAGCGGCGGGAAGAAGCCGACGCGAGTCGGCGGCAGCACCATGGGCAATGTGATGACGGCATCGGCAATGCTTGGAAGCGCCTCAGATGGAGGACGGCGTAGGCGAGGGGCGATGCCGAGGAAGAAGGAGATGAAGGTGGCGACCGTGCGCCGTGCTACAGGTGATCAAGGAGAAAATTCCATATGCGCCTCCTATCGTTCGGAGCAGATGACCGATCGGCGGGAAAATGCGAGATAGAATTCTTTCTGCCCCAGCCCTTGCCACGCGATTTTTCGATTTCCCCAACGTACGGGCGCGGCGTCCGAATCCGCCGCTTCTTCGCCATGACGGGTGGAAAAAGCATCCTCGATGATCTGCACGGCTTCCATGCGCGGCGTGTTTTCCGACTCTCCTTCGCAAAGGGGAAAAAGAAGTGGGCGCGGATGCCGACGTAGCTAAGGTTCTCTCGGGCACGGGGGCGGCGAGAGTGAGCGTGAGTTGCCAATCCTCGGCGAAGAGCTCATGCTCTGCTGTGCGGCGTGCGCAGGAGCGTTCTTACAGCCGTGAGAGCGTCGCCGCAGGCGTGCCCGGCTGCTCGAAGGCGCGTGCTTCGTGCCGAGCGATTCCGGGGGCGCCGCCGCTCGGGACGGCGATGTGGTCGACGGGCGATGAGCTCGCCGCGATCGTGCGGAAACGAGGATGGCGCGCGTCCGTAGTCGTCGAAGGGTGCCTTGCAGTCCAGCTCAGCCTCGCCATCTGAAGTGGCTGGTCGAAATTGCGGGCGGGCTAAAACCGTCGAGCAAAACAAGTTCGGCGACATCGGAGGCGAGGATGCGTGCGAATGCCGTGCGCTGTTTCTGCCGCGCTCCTTGGGGTGGGAGTTTTGCCGGGTCCGCAAGCGAGCGCGCAAGCTCTCTCGAGGAGCGCGCTTTCTTCTTTCGTGACCGCGTGCCGGACGTGATGTTCTCAGCCACGATGTCATGATGGGAAAAGAGGCGTAGTCTTGGAACAGGTGGCCGACGCGGCGCTTCTGCGGCACGCGCAGGTTGGCCGCCCGTACTACGCTGTCGAAGAGCGTGCGCCCGTTGGGCGGGATGCAGAGCCACTCGTCAGGATTTTCGATGCCCGCGATGCACTGCAGGTCATGCTCTTGCCGCAGCCCGAGCGCCGAGCATGCGAGCACCTCGTCGTGCCGCAGAAAAATTCACGGCAAGATCGAAGCCGCGCAGCTTCTTGCACGGATCTTGACTTCCAAAGTTCCGGTATTTTCCGGCGGCTTTGAAGCCGTACTTTTCAGGGATCGCCATGCCCGCTTTTCCGAGAAACGAAGTCGAGCAGGATTTCGCCTCGTCCATGTGCTTCCGTGTCGCTTTCAAGATGGCGGCAGATGGATGAAACGGGCTTGTGCGAGGCCTGCCGGAGCTTCTTTCGCGCAGCCTTGGCCTTGTCCGGAGACGGCGGCGTCCGTCGCGTGAGACGGCTGCCGCAGTCCGCGTCGCCTGTCGCGTCCACAGGAAGAGAACCTGACGCACGTCGGGCCGTAGTGAACCGCCTAACAGCGCTTCACACGGTCGAGGATGCCGAGCTTCGTGAGAATCTCCTCCGTGTACTGGCGACAGGAACGCCCTTCCGGCTCGCCGAGTGCGACGCGAGAAACCGTAAGGGGGTCGCAGCGCGTCAAGAGGTGGCAGCGTGCCCTTGCCGATCCTGGGCACGATGAGGCGATCTCGTTTTTCGAGGAGATTCCTTCGCGATGCCGATCGGCGAGAGATCCGCACCTTTTCGAGCGAATCCATCTGCTTCTGCGCCTGCCGAAGAGAGTCGGCAGTGCCGCCGTTCTCAATCGCGCCTGCTGCGGGGAACCTTTGCTGCCGAAGTTGAAAACGACCTTCGTCTGAGGATGTTCCTTCGCATATTCGGTCGCAATCTCGTTCATCGCGTCGGTCGGGCTCGCAGCAGGCGCGGAACCTGCAGCTCGACGGAATCTTTCTTCGCGTCGAGCGTTCGACGCTATGCGCAGCCCGCGAGAACGAAGGGCGAGGCGCGAAGGGACGACGATTTTTCATGAAAACTCCTTTCATTGATAAAAAGCTCATTGTTGCTTAGTATAACATAAAAAGACAATTTACAGTGATATTTATCACGGGAAATACCATGACAACGATAAAAATTTTATCCGTGATATTTGTTACAAGACAAATCGACAAAGGTTTGTTATAATTAAGGGGTATAGAAATTTGGGAGGAGGTTGGAAGTGACAGCATTTTCAGGGTTCCGTTATCTTGTCAGAAGGAGCGGACGGCGAGCGGGCACCAACAGATTCATGATTGGACGCGACTGGAACATGTACCGCGACCGCTGGTCGTTCGACAAGCGGGTGCGTTCGACGCACGGCGTGAACTGCTGGGGTCGTGCAGCTGGAACGTCTATGTGAAGAGGACGGCCTCGTGGCTTGGGAGAATCAGGCACTGGCTATCCCGGACTTCGCCCGATATGCGGACTTTGAGCCTCGCGGCTGTCCGCGCGGCGCTTCGTTCTCGTGGTATCTCTACGGCCGCTGCGCATCGAGTACCCGTATCTCCGGGGCGACCTTGCGGAGCTTTGGCGCGGGCGAGGAAGAGCCATAAGACGGCGGCGCGAGGCGTGGCGCAGCATCGCCGACGATCCTGCGAAGAAGCGCTACAAGGCGGCGCGCGGCATGGGCGGCTTCGTGCGCTCGAGATTGGGACGAGGTGTCGGAGCTCATCGCATCGTCGCTTCTCTACACGGTGGAAGTATGGTCGGACCGCAACTCGGCTTTTCCGTCATTTCCCGCGAAGTCGATGCTCCGCTATGCCGCGGGACTTCGCCATGCAGCTCATGGGCGGCAGGGGCTTTCCTTCTGCGACTGGTACGCCGATCTGCCGCGGCAAGCCCTGGGTCTGGGGTGACCAGACGGACGTGCGGAGTCGAGCGTTGGTACAATGCGGGCTACATCATCACACGGGGCTCGAACGTGCCGCTGACGCGCACGCCCGACGCGCATTTCTTGACGGAGGTGCGCTACAGGGGGCACGAAGGTCGTCTCCGTCGCGCCCGACCGCGAGTCGACGACGGTCGCCGACGATGGATCAGCCTGCACAGGGCGGCGACGCGAGCGCTCGCTCATGGCGATGGGGCATGTCATCCTGAAGGGTACTACATCGACGAGAAGTGCCGTTCTTCGTCGACTATGTGCGCCCTTCACGTTCCGTTCCTCGGTGCTTCTCGATGAGAAGGAGGACGGCAGTTTTCCTGCCGGACCTTCCTCGCGCGAAGGATATGGGACGCGCCGACGAAGCACGCCGACTTCAGGTTCTACGTCGTGGATGAGATGACGGAAAGACTCGTCGTGCCGAACGGCACGATGAGCGATCGCTGGGATCGCCGAGGCAAAAGTGGAATCTCAGGAGGACAGCGACACAGGCGAGACGATCAAAGTGCAGTCTTTCCGTCCCTTGGCGTCAGGATGACACGGTCGAAGTCATCTGCCGTGCTCGGCACGGAGCGCGGAAAGATCTTGAAGCGCGCGGTGCCCGTAAAAGAAAATCAAGACGGCGGCGGGCGAGCGCCTCGTGACGACGGTCTGACGACTGACGATGGCGAACTATGCGATCGATCGCGGCCTCGGCGGCGAGGCAGCCTCGTCTGAGGACGATGTGCCGTATACGCCACGTGGCAGGACGCACGGGCGTCTCGCCCGAGCTTGCCGATCATACGGCGCGTGAGATGGCGGACAACTCGATCAAGACGGACGGCAGAACCAGGTCATCATGGGTGCGGGCATCAACCACTGGTACAATGCCGATATCATTACTGCACGATCGAGACCTCTGCTCTTCATCGGGGCGAAGGCGGGAACAGGCGGCGGCTGGGCGCACTACGTCGGGCAGGAGGCTGCGTCCGGCGGAGGGCTGGGCGCGTGTCATGACGGCGACGGACTGGCAGCCGGCGGCGCGTCTGCAGAACAGCACATCGTTCTTCTACTTCGGCACCGATCGGTGGCGGGCGACGAGATTGACACACAAAAATAGTCGCGGCGACGGGCAAGCCGCGCTACCGCCACCCGGCGACTGAGCGTGCTCGCGGCACGTCTCGGCTGGCTACCGTCCTATCCGACCTTCAACAGAGCGGGCGAGATCATCGACAAGCGAAGGCGGCGGGCTATGAGGGACTGAGACGTGACAGAAGTTCGTCGCTGAAAGCCTCAAGAAGGGCGAGCTGGAACTTCTCGGCGGAAGATCGACGCGCCCGAAAATTTCCCTCACAACCTCTTCATCTGGCGCGCGAACACTCATCGCTTCGTCGTCGAAGGACTGAATACTTCGAAATGTTGCTCGGCACAAGAGCGGTCTTTTCGCCGAGGAGAAGTGCCCGACGCGCCGACGAGAATACGTTGGCGCGAACGGAGATCAGTCAGCCCGAGTGGCGCGGCCGAGGAACCGGCTCGATCTGCTCATCGATCTCGATTTTCCGCATAGCAGGCTCGGCGCTATTCCGGCGTCGATTTCTGCCAACGGCGACGTGGTACGAGAGGACTGATCTTTCTTCGACGGACGCATCCGTTTGTCCATCCGTTCCAACCTGCGTCGATCCCTGTGGGAGCGCGTACGGACTGGGACATCTTCCGCACGCTCGCCGAGGCCGTCTCGCGCGTCGCCAGGAAGCGGGCATGAAGCCGCTGCACGGATGTCGTTGCCGTACCTCTGCAGCGCGATACGGAAGGCGAGACGGCGCAGCCAGGGCGGGTTCGCGACGCTGGAAGACGACGCGAGCCGATCCGGGCAAGACGATGCCGAACACTCGTCAAGGTGGAGCGCGACTATACGAGGTTTATGAGATGGATCGCGGCTTGGCCCCAACGTGGAGAAAGACATGGGCGCACGGCCTCTCGTGGGAATCGAAGGAAGACTATGAGGAGATTCGCAAAGCGCAACGGCGTCGTGAAAACAAAGTTTCATTTTCCTACGGCATGCCGTCGATCTTTGACGCCGGGCCGCCGATGCCGTCATGGGAGCTTTCGTCACGACGACGAAGGCTCCGGTCGCCGTGCGCACTGCGCGGTCGATGGAGAAGCGCACGGGTTTTGACGAATCTCACGCGACTTGCCGAGGATCGCGAGATCGAGCGCTTCACGTTCGATCAGGTCGCCGTGCAGCCGCGCCAGACGATCTGACAGCCGACGTTCACGGGCGGCAACCGCAATCGCCGCTACGCCGTTCACGACGGGACGTCGAGACTCGTGCCTTCCGCACGGTGACGGGGCGCCAATTGCTACGTCGATCACGAGCTCATGCAGGAGTGGGGCGAGGCGATGGCGACAGTACCGCCCGATCGCGAGAACAATCGAGAAAGAAGCTCGGCGAGGGCGAGAGTCACGCTGCGCTATCTGGCGCCGCACAACAAAGTGGAGCACGCACAGCATGTACTTCGACAGCCAGCAACTCCTGACGCTGTTCGCGGCGGGCGAACCGTGTGGTTCAACAGAAGGGCGCCGCCGATATCGGCGTCAAGGACAACGACTGGGTCGAGCTTTACAACCGCAACGGCGTCGTCGCCTCGCGCGTCGTGACCTCGCCCCGCCTGCCTGCTGGCGTCGTCTTTATGCACCACGCGCAGGATCGCACATCAATGTGCCCGGCTCAAGATTTCGGGCACGCGCGGCACGCGCCAACGCCGACGCACATCGCGCAGTGAAGCCGACGCACGCGAGTCGGCGGCTACGGGCAGATTCAGCTACGGATTCAACTATTGATGGCCCGACGGGCGACCAGCGCTGACCTACGTCGTCGCGCAAGATGAAGGAGGTCGATTGGCTTGAGTTAAAGCGCAGATGAGCGATGGTCGCGAACGACAAATGCCTCGGCTGCCATGCTTGCTCGATCGTGCAAGAAACGTCTGGACGAATCGCGAGGGGCGCGGAATACTGTGTTCAACAACGTCGAGACGAAACCGGGCGTTGGCTGCGAAGAATTGGGAAGATCAGGAGAAGTGGAAGGGTGGCTGGAAGGTCAAGGACGGCGACGCTTTCGCTCGCTTCCGGCGCGAACAAGGCGGTGCGCCTCGCGAGCTCTTCACCATGCCCGACCAGCCTGAGCTTGGCGACTACTACGAACCGTGGACCTACGACTACGAGACGCTGATTCGTTCAGGACGCAAGAATCATCAGCCCGTGGCGCGTCCGCGCTCCTTGATCACGCAGAGCGCATGCGAAATCAAGTGGGGCCGAACTGGGAAGACGATCTCGCGAGCGGCGAGTCGGCACGTCAAGATCATAATTTTGAAGAAGCTCGGTGAGAAGATCAAGCTGGAATTTCACGATCTCTTCGCGAAGTACCTGCCGCGCCTCTGCAACCCTGGCTTGAATCCCGCCCTGCGTCGCCGCATGTCCTTCGGGCGCGATCTACAAGCGAGACGAGGACGGCGTCGTCCATCATCTCAGCAGGGCGTCTGCCGCGGCTGGCGGCACTGCGTACCAGCCTGTCCGCTACAAGAAGATCTGTTACAACTGGAAGTCGAGCAGAGGCGGAGAAGTGCGTCTTGTGCTGTCCGCGTCTGGAAAACGGCCTGCCGACGGTCTGCACCGACACCTGCGTCGGGCGCATCCGCTACATGGGCGTGATTTTTCTACGACATGGACAAGGTGGAAGAGGCGGCGAGACAGAGCGCCGCGCACATTCCTGCGAGCGACGCGGCATCTTCCTCGATCCGCACGACGGGGAAGTGCAGAGGCGGCGCGTGAGGCGGGCATTTCGGACGCATGGATCCATGCGGCGGGCGCTCGCCCGTGAGACGAGATCGTCCGCCGAGTGGCAGATCGCTCTGCCGCTTCATCCCGAGTACCGCACGCTGCCGATGATCTGGTACATTCCGCCGCTCTCGCCGATCTTGAAGCGTAATGGAAGCGGAGGTCTACCCTGCCAGCAGCGGACTGCGCATCCCGCTTGAGATGCACGGCTCAGCTCTTTGCGGCGGGCGATGTCGCGCGTCGTCAGACTACGCTCGCACGTCTCTTGGAAATGCGCACGGTCATGCGCTGCAAGGAAACGAAGGAATCGCTTCCTGAAGAGCTTTCCCTGCATGAGGCGGGTACGAGGCGATGTATCGGCTGCTCGCCGTTTGCCAGCAGCAGGGATCGCGTCGTCGTTCGGCGGGACTGCAGGCGGAGACGCACGAAACTGCGCGAGCTGCCAGGGCGGCGCAGGCTATGTATCTGCCCGGGAGGTTGCTGATGGAAGAGTACAAGAAAGCTGCTGAAGCTCGCGGCGTACCTGTTGGAGTACCCGAGCAGGCGTGGTGGCATCGGGATTTCGGCGCCTGCCGCGCTGCGACGGCAGAGTGAAACAAACAGGCGCAGAGGTCTTCGGAAGAGCTTTTGACTATGCGCAGGAGCTGGGCGGCAAGGCTTACGAAAAGGCAGTATGTGCGCTCTTTCGAGTTCTCGCCGAACACGAATCTCTACCTGACGACGCAGGATCGCACGGACTTCGGCAAGCAGGCAAGCGGATGCATGTCTACCTGGCAGCTGTTTCTCAAGAACGGCTTCGACACGCAGAATGAGCTTCACGACTGTTGCCGGCGCTCTTGGAGCTTGCCGCCGCCCTGCCCGAAGAGAGGCGGCGGGGTCTCGCACGATGAAGGACAAGCTCAAGCTCCTGCGCGACCGCTTCATCGAGCGGCTTGCCTATGCGTTTCTTTTGGGCGGTCGTGCTCATGCAGGCGAGGAGAGATGGGAAGGGATGCAGCATGAATGAAAGGTTCTTTTTGGGGCGTACTGCCACATCGCTTTCACCGTGCTCATAGGCGGCACGATAGCGCGCTACGTCTTGATGGAGCGCGGCTGGACGGCTGAAATCGAGCGAGATTTCTCTCGAAGAATGATTTGAAGATCGCAGGCCGATGTTCACCTCGGTCTCTTCATGGCGCTGGGCGGGCACATCATCGGCGTGCTCATCCCGAAGTTCTGCACGGAGGCGGCGGGAATCAGCAGCATTTCTATCCACATCATCGCGCTGGCGGGCGGCATACCGGCGGGCATCCTGTTTTTCCTCGGCTACCTGCTGCTCTTGAGCGCCGCTTTCTGGGCAAGGACACATGCAGGTCAACACGTCGCATGGATCGCTGGCTCTACCTCGTGCTCTTCCTCGCCATTCTGACGAGGCTGCGCGACGCTGTCGAACGCCAGGCAGCTTCGCCTGACTATCGCACGACGATCGCCGTGGTTTCGCTCGCTCCTTGCGCTCTCGCCCGACGTTTCGCTGATGGAAGGCGTGCCGTTCGTGTTCCGCGCGCACATGCTGCTGTGGATGGCGACGGCGATCCTCTTTCCGTTCACGCGCCTCGTGCGTGCCTGAGCTTCCCGTTCCTCTATCGGCGCGCAGCCCCATCGTCTATCGCAGGGAAGGAGCCGCTCGTGACGCCGCCGGCGATGCAGGGAAATCGCCGTGGAAGATGCGGTCGGGCAGATCCTCTGTCACGACATCACGGAGATCGTGCGCGGCGTGAGGAAGGGCGCACGCTTCGCAAGGCATGTCGTCAGGCGGCGGACATCCCTGTGCTGTCTCTTTGGGCAAAGCAGCATCTCTACGTCTGGAAAAGCGACGGCGCGCTGCTGCCGCGAGAACGAGCGAGCGGAAATCCTGCGCGGCTTCTGTCAGAACGAGGGAATGGAGGCCTCTGGGCGAAGAGGGCAAGATCGAGCTTCGGGCGCTGCATGACCAGCGTGTTGCCGTCGATGTCGAAACGCTTCCATCCGGCTCAATGATTTCGACGACATCATGGTGGCGATACGCCACGCAACACATGGCGGTCAGAAAGGGCGATCTGCTCGCGATGCGTGCTGCGCGGTCACGCTCGTGAAGAAGGATGCAGTGGAGAGAGGCGGCGCGAACCGTTGGCGAGAGCCGATTTTTCGGCTTCTGCCGTACCGCTCGCTCGCTGAAGGTCGGCGTCGTGACGACGCGGGATCAGGGATGCGCGGCGGCGGATCAAGGACACGTTCACGCCTGTTGTGACGCGAGAGCTTCGCGCCTTCGGACTATCGGTCAAGCGAGCACCTGCGTCAGCGATGCCGCTGGAGCAGCACGCGAGCGGCGAGCGAGGGCTTCTTGATCTCGGCATGGACATGGTGCTGTGCACGGGCGGCGCGCGAGCGTCGGTCCGACGATTTTCACGCCCGCCGCTGATTCACGCTGCGGGTGAGAGATCGTGACGTATGGCGCTCCGTCCTGCCAGTTGCGATGTTCACTGCTCGCCTATGCCGAGCGCGACGACGGGCGCACGGTGCCCGATGCTCGGTCTGCCGGGCTGCGTCATGTGCAGTGCGGCGACGATGCGCCGACATCGTCTACCGCGCATCTTGCGCGGGCGAGGCGCGTGACAGCACCAGCGAGTGCCACCGGCGCTCGAGACTCAGCGCAGGCATGCCTCGCCAGCGCCGAGACGATTCGCCACTTATCCGCGCTGCACAACTGGCAGAGTGGGGTAGGTGGCTGCTGTTGCGGATATATCATTGGAGAAGGCGCAGAGCTGCTGCGCGAGGTACGCGAGATTCCGCTGTCGGAGACTGAGTCCGTGCCGCTTCTCGCGGCGCGCTCGGACGAAGGCTCGCCGAGTCTTTGCGCTGCGCTGCGACCAGCGCGCCGTCGCTCTACTCGCCGCTCGACGGCGACGCGCTCTGAGCTGCCACCTGCACACCGAGGCGTCGGCGGACGCACCTGCGCGCTTTCGCGTCGTATCGGCGAGGGTGTGCGGGCAGCCTAGCTTTCGAAATCGGCAAAGGTGGGCATGGGCGAAGCGCCGTCTGATGACGGGCGCGGCGACGCTGAGCGCGCGGACACTGTCGTGCAGCGCCGGAAGACGATGCGCCGCTGGAGGGCGAGAAATCCTCGTGCCCTATGCGCTCAAACATCACGAAACTTCTGCTCCGCGGCCCGGCGAGGATGTGGGAAAGGGCGCTGCTAACCGCAAAGGCGACGATCGTCTGCACGCGCGGCGCATCGCCGTCTGGCGGGAACCGGGGAGGAAGCGTCTTCGCCGTGCGCCGCGCGCGCATCAGTTTGCTTGGCGAGGCACGGGCGACGGGCTCGTCGAGCGAGACGAGCTCGCTCTGCACTGGCAAGATCCTGCGACAGCAGTCTCTACCTGCTCGCGGCAGCAGGTTCAGGAGATGGGCTTCGAGGCCGTCATCCTCGGTGCGCTGCCCGACAGGGCGAGAGGAGGTTGCGCGATGCGCTCGCGTGGTTCTGCAGGCGCCCGATCTCGTCCTGACGACGGGCAGCGTCTCCGTGAACGAAAGGACATCATGCACAGCGTCGATCAAGGACTTAATGCGAGCGCCTGCTCTGGCAAGCGTTCTGATGAAAGCCGGGCGCACCTGACCGCCTATACGTTTTCCGGCGGCGGGCGACTCGCGCCGGTGACCACAATCGGCATCGCCCTGTCGGGCAATCCGTTCGCGGCTTCGACTTTGACGTTCGAGACTTCTCGTGCCGTCCGATGCTCGCCAAATTGACGGCGCAGGACGCGCTCCATGCCGATGCGCCGCCGCGCGTGCTTGCAGGACGGCTTTTCAAGGAGAGCAGGGAGGCGCTTCGTGCGACGCAGCGGTATGCCGCGGTGCATCTGCCGAGAAGCGTGCTTCCGGCGTGCTCTTGCTCCGCCGTCGATCGCTGCAACGCGCTCGTCGATATTCACTGCGGTTCGCCGCCCACTGCGACAGGTGCGGAGATCGATGTCATCTTGTTGTGAAATTGTTGCGTTGATTTGCCGAAGTTTGCCGGTGCGTACTGCGCCTTTGCGAGACTGATTATCAGCGGATATTCGTGGTGATGAAGGCGTCGTATGACCCAGATTTTTATCGCCGCAAAATCCGAATATGTGCGCATTTCGTGACGGATCGCTGCCGTTGCGCTGCCGCTAGTATGCCCGCAGATGGCGTGGAAGCTCTCCACGAATATTCTGTCTCTCAGGGAGATCGTGCGCGTCGTGCGTGCTCTCGCGCGGCTCGGCATACGCAAGGTGCGTCTGACGGGCGGCAGACCGCTCCTTCGGCGCGGCGTCGTCGATCTCGTGCGCGAGATCGAGGCGGTCGAGCATCGAGCGCGTCGCTCTGACGACGAACAGCGTTCTCCTCGCCGACCTCGCAGCGCTTCGCGCGGCAGAGAAAGCGACGGCGTGAACATCAGCATCGATACGCTGGCAGGGACCTTTCTCTGACATCACGCCGTTCTGCTCGCTTTCTGCGCTGCGCCAGGGCATGGAGGCGGCGCTCGCTGCGGGATGAAGACAGCTCAACTGCGTGCCGCTGAAGGGTCAATGAGGCCGGAACTTGCCACGCTCGCCTCTCTCTCGCGAAGGGCGTCCGATCGCCGTGCGCTTCATCGAGCATGCCGATCGGCATGGCGAAGGAGAGCGGGGCTGACGGGCGTGCCGACCGCTGATGAGTGCGCCACATCTTGGAGAATCTTTCGGTGCGCTCGTGCCCGTCGTCGAGAAGCGCTCACGGTCCGCCGCATGCTTTCGTCCGGGCGGGATTTCGCTGATGCGCTCAGCTCATCGACGCGCTGGGCACCAAGTTCTGCAGCTCGTGCAACCGCGTGCGCCTGAGCGGAGGGCTATCTGAAGCTGTGCCTTGCGTTGGGCGGGGTTTGACCTGCGCACGCTTTCTGCGCAGGGTGCAGATGATGCAGCGCTCTTCAGGAAGCTGCGGCAGGTGATCGCCAGCCGCGGACATCACTGACGTCAGGCGGCGCGGAGCGGCGAGAGCTGGCACGCATGTGCACCAGATCGGAGGGTGAGGATTGGGAAGATTGTGGCACAGTTGCCGCGAGGCTGAGCGGCGCGGTGCGAAGAAGAAGCCGCTGGAAAAGCGGCGCTCTTTCATGTGAGCGCACTGGCATCGTCGGCGATGCGCACGCGGGAAAATGGCACCGACGGGTGAGCCTTCTGGGCTGCGGCGGAGATCGAGGCGTTTCGCGCACGCTGATTGCGAGATGTCTCCACAGCGATTTCGGCGCAGCATCGTCGCGAGACTTCATCCTTCAAACGCGGCAGCTTTCCCGTGAGTACGCTCTCCGCGGCGGGCGATGTCATCTTCAAGAATCCGCAGATCGGCAGGAGTGCCATGCGCACTGCGCCCATCACGCGGCGGTCGGCGACTGCATCATGCGCGCGCGAGGCGTCTTTGCACGCGTGCTGCACGGCGGCTGCACTGAAGCCCGGCGGCAGGCTGCGCACCTGTCGAGGGCGAGCTGCAGCGGTGCGCCGTCATTACGGCGGGCGACAGGGTTCGCGACGGCGAGCGCGAGACACAACGGCTTGCAACGCAGCATCTGTTGGGCGGCGAATATCCTCGCATCGGCGTGATGGTTTGCCCGAACGATGAGGAGGCGCTCGCGAAGGAGATGCGGAATGCGCCGATCTCGGCGTCGCTCGTCGCCGACAGGCGGCACGAACTTCCAGCGCGATGTGGCGCCCGGGCGACGCGGAAGCGTCATCGAGCGCGAGCGGGCATCGCCAGCGATGCCGATGCAGGTGGCCGCGACCATGCTTCAGAGCCGCGCCGCCTGCGGTATCCTGCAAGCGCCACATGATCGTCCAATCTGCCGGGCAGCGCCAAGGCGGTCGAGTGTCTCGGCTTCGATCCTGCCGCAGTTGGCGCACGGCATCGAGATCCTGCGCGCGGCGACGCGGGCGAGTGCGCGAAGGTGAGCCGCAGGCCTCGCCGATGCGGCGCTTCTCGTCGTCGCGGGCGGCAGAAGCCAGCGCATGGGGCGAGGACCAAAGCGATGACTCGATGTCGGCGGCGTTCGCTGTTGGAGGACTGCTGCAAAGGCGGCTGCTGCGGGCTTTGCGGAGGCCACACAGTGCGTCGAAGAAAGGGCGATCGCCTGCGCAGGCCTTGGCAAACCGTTATGTGCCGAGTTCGCAATCGGTGAAACGGCGGGGCGGGGACCTGTGGCGGAACTTTCGCGCGGCCTTGCGGCGAGTTCTCGCCGCGGTCCTTCATGCGTGTCGGCAGATACCCGCACTACTCCTTCGACGCAGCAGAACTTCTGCCCAAGGCGGAGCGCATGGTGCGAGCCGTCGTGCCACGTGCCGAAGGACGGTGCGGGCGCTTGCCGCGCGCTCTACCGCAAGGAGAAACGGCGCACGTGTTCTCGCGGCTATGGCGGCAGGTGAGCGCAGCCTTCGGAGGCAACCGCCGCTCCCCGTCAAGCGAAGTTTCCGTTCGCGCGGGCTGTGGCTTCTTCAGTAATGAATACGCCCGCCGCCCTTCGCTTCAGCGCGCGGCCGAGCGGCGGAGCATCGTGCGCCGCGTGCCCATCGTATCCATCGATTGCTCCCGCATCGGGCACAGGCAAGACAACCTTTGTCGAAAAGCTCCACCGCTCTTGACCTCGCGCGGCGTGCACGTCGGCGTCGTCGACGTGCGCATAACATTGTCCTGGTGACAGGGGCGAAGGACGGCGGACGCTTCCGCGCGGCGGCGGCGAGCGTCGCCGTCGTCGCCCGCGAACCTCTGGCTCTACGAGCGCACGCGCAGGAGCTCTCGCTGGGCAGCCGCCACGCATGACGTTGTCGTCTCGTGTCATCGAGACGCGCTGCGGCGTATTTCCACTGCTGTCGCTCTGGCGACTGGAAGAGCACTGCTCGACGAGCGCGTCTCGGCGCTCTCCTCTTGCCATGAGCGGCAGGCGGAAGGATTTAAACCGACCTCGAGCTATGGAGGATCACATCATCCTGATGGGGCCGGGAGGAAAGTTCGATCTGCGTCAGATCGCATGGGACCGGCGGCCATAGCGGAAAGGCGCATAGCGCATGAATGATATCGAAAGAAAAGGCGCAAGGTGCGGCGCGCGTATCATATCAACGTATCCGCGCGCCTATGCGACGCGGCATGATGACGAATACGAGCTGGGCGGGCGCTTTGCCATCCGTTGGCTCTGGGCCGCCTCCTATCCGGAGTTTGGCGATGGCGTATCGCGGACTCACCGCCGTTTTGCGGCGGGCTGCTCGAAGTTCCGTCGGCACGGGCGTGCGCATACGTTCCGCATTATGGGAAGATCAGGAGGAAGCAGATCACCTGCCTCGACGCCAGCGGAGACGATGGAGGCGGCGAAAAAGCACGCGGCGAACTTTCTCTCGGCGCGGTTGACTTTGCGCTCGGCGATGTCGGCGATTTGCAGTATGCGGATGAAACGCGATTTCGTATTGTCCGTCAACGGCTTTCACGCCTTTCCCGAAGGAGAAGGCGTACCGTGAACAGGCGTCCTGAAGCGCGGCGGCGCCATTTTCGGCTCGATGTATGTGCGCGGCAAGAGCAGCTTTATTCTTCGTCAAACTGGTTTCTGCGAGCGGCGCGGCTTCTTCTCGCCGCCCTACGAGACGGAGGAAACCTGCAGGCAAAGCTGAGCGATGTACGGCAGGTCGACATCATGACCGTCGGCTCGTTCGCAGGCGCACGTTGCAGAAAGATTTAAGTTGTTTTTCGCGGTGTTGAATCAATGGCTGATGAAATGGCATGAAGAACCTCGGTCCAATCCATCGCGCAAAGGGAGATCCTTGCATGCTGGAACTCGAGGATCGCGGCTTTTGGGGAGAAGTATACGGCAAGCGCATCGCAGCGGAGGAATCTCTACCACATCGACTTGGAGCGCTCGCCCCGAGCTTCGCTGCGTGGACGCTCTAGGTCGACCGATCGGCGACAGCTCAGTTTATCGGCGCTTCAACTTCTCGGACGATCAGATCTTCACGCTTCGCGCGCGCTGCCTCGTCGGCGCGACGGACGCTGTTTCACACGTATCTGCGCTGATCGGCGGCAGACTCCACTCTCATCACGACGGCGCCGCTTTCTGCCGCCGCTCTTCGGCTTGCGCGCGCTCTGCAGGATCCCACTAACGCCGTATGAGACGTTCGTCCTTCGTCGTCTTTCATCGGCATTGCGGCGTAGGCTTCTCCGCTTTCGATGTGCGAATATCAGCTGCTTCTTCCTAAAGGCGAACATAGATTGCGGCGCGCTTAGCATCCAATGCGGGCATCGGCAACCTCGGCGCATCGCTCATCTATCTGACGGCGCCGATCGCTTCGCTGGAATCTCTCCTCGCTCTGCGAGCGAGCGTGCCGGGCCTGACTGCATGATACGTATGCGCAGAATGCTCTGCTACTTCTGGACGATTCCGACGGCGCGACGCTCGTCCTCGTCTGGCTCTTCGTGGACATTCTTGCCGCCGCCGAAGCAAAGCCCCAAGAGCATGATGTCCATCTTCGGCAACAAGCGCCACGTGGCTCATGTGCTGGATCGCATACCTGCGGCTGGCTCTTTCATTGGCTTTTCAGCGGCGCTCGCCTCGTCGCGAAGCGAATTCCCGAGATGCCCTCTTATGCCGCTACCCTCGGCCCTTTTCATCGGCGCGGGCATCCGTCCGTCGGCGGCCTTCTGGCAGACAGAGATGAACAGCGGTTCGCGCGTCACGCTCATCTCGTCTTCGTCATGCTCGGCGCGAGCTTCCTCGTGCTCTTCGGCGTGGAGGCATCGCTTCCCTGTTCTTCGGCGCATTCCTGCTGCTCTTCTTGACGACGGGCTTCATCAACGGCGCTTCCGCATGATTCCCACATCTTCAACAATCCGTTCCACTCTCGCTCGTCACGGCTCACGGCGGCGGTCGCGGCCTCACGGCGCTTTTATCGAAGCGCTCGGCTGTCGCCTACGCGAACTACGGCGTCGTCGCGCCCGCCTTCTACATCCTCATCGCGTTCACGGTCAGCACCATCGAAATCACGTGGTAGCTTCTACGACCGCAAGGGCTCGGGAATCCGCTGCTAGGATGAGGTGCATTTCACTGGCAAACTGAATTGACGCATTTTTGACTGCAGCGGGCAACGCACATGGTCGATGTCAGCGAGAAGAAGGAAACGGAGCGCATCGCGCGCGCAGCGGCGCATCCTCGTAAGTCCGCCGTCTACGAGGCGATTGGCGCGGCACGGCAGAGGCGACGTCTCGGCGTTGCGCGCATCGCCGGCATCATGGCAGCGAAGAGCACGAGCGACGCAATCCTGCTGTGCCATCCGCTGCCGCTGACGCGCGTGAGCATCGACTTCGAGCTCTGGCTCGAAGCATCTGCAGTTGAAGCGTGCCGAGGTCAGGCGACGCGCGGCGTCACGGGCGTCGAGATGGAAGCACTGCACGCTGTGAGCGTCGCGCTCTTGACGATTTACGACATGTGCAAGGCGCTCGACTAGCCGCATGGAAAATCACCGCGCTGCATCTAGCGCCAAGAGCGGCGGCAAGAGCGACGATTTTCAGCGCTGATGGAAAATCAACAAACAGCAATAAAAATCCCGCACTTTTGCGGTGCGCGGACTGATGCTCGCCGATGGTTGGCGATGTTTTTCAATTCAAATTGGGCATCTTTTTGGTGCAAGGTTTTGATTTCTTCCATGGACAAGTTTGTGATACGTGCAACCATATCGACGGGAAGTCCTTCTTTGAGCATGGAAAGAGCCGTTTTCTACTGCGGGTGTTTTTCTAAGCAGCGCTCCATGCCTTGGGCGATGCCGCGTTCCATGCCTTGTTTTCATAGATGCCTGTACTCAAACTGCACATCGTTTTCATCTCCTTCTATATCTGCCGTCGCGTATCCATATCGAATTCATCTTTCAGAAGTTGCTTCTCTCATCGCTGGTGTTCGTGTGTCTTTTGAACAGCAGACGTAAGAAGCGGATGAGCCAATCTTCATCGGGTGGCTGCTCTTCGCCGAGATAGATTGTATGATGCTGATCAGGTCGACAATCTGCGTGATTGGCCTTATATTCATCGAAGAATATGATGTTCATTGAGATCGTAGCGATTGATGGAGCTACCATCGGGCGAATCCATGCAGCCAGATGCTGTAGACTTTTGAGGTCATCGTAGGATGAGCCTGTACTCGGTTTCTTTCTGAGATGAAATCAAACGACCTGCATAGTAAATGGCTCGTTTCAAGAGTGCATAGCCGAGTTTGGAGCTTCGTTGAGTTCAGTTTGTAGCTTCGACGTTGATGATCAGGGTGATGAGCTCGCCCGATTTCGGAACACGCGCATGAAAGAGGATGTCAAAGCGAGATCCAGCCTTCCGTGATGCCGATATTTTCCGTAGCGGAGACCGAGAAACTCTTTTGGGGGAGCGCGGTGTTTCAACCGCATTGGTGATATCCCTGTCAATAGGAATCTCACTGATCTGCGGTGTGCCTTCAATATATTTTTCAGCAATATCGGAAATCGTCGCTTCTTTGAATTCCGGCACGGTTCGTTTGAGGAGGCGTGCCATGATAGTTCTTTGTGCAAGACGTTTGGCATGTTGATCACGTTGAGTTCGATAATCAGACGCATGATATTCCGACGGAGGTCTTCTTTCTGCTGCATGATGCAATGTCACCTTCTTTTGCCTTTATTATATCATTGAAACGCATTCTATCCAGTGTCGCACAAGGTGGCGGGATTGTTTTGAGAGAAATCACGAAAAAGCCCGCCATCCCACTTCGATAAGTATTGGGGAACGGCGGGCTTTGCGTCAGGCAGTCTCTTCCCGACAGCATTCGCAGCATCGAGAATCTCGACGTAGAGCCAGATGAGGGTCACGAGCAGCGAAGGCGCAGCTACCATTCGTAGTCTTTTCGGCAGGGCCTTCCTGCACGCTGCGGTTGATCAGCTCGTAGTCCATGAAGAGGCACAGTGTCGCGACGCCGATGATGACGAGCTCGATGGCGATGGCGACGATGCCGCCGTCGCGTATGGGAAGTGGATGCCGAAAAGCCGAGCACCATTTCCGCAATGTACGGAGGACGGCGCCCGTCAGAGCGATCATCGTGATGCGCATGAACTTCGAGTTGACCGTCACGAGGCCGCGCGCGTAGACGAGTCCGGCGGCGATAGCGTGCAAAGGTCGTCAGCGACGGCATTGACGAGGATGCTCTGGCGAGATGAAACGCAGCGGCCACGGGCACGCGAGGCACATGCCTCTAGGATCGCTAGAGCGGTGCGAGTAGCCCCGCCGTGCGGGCTTGAAGGAAACGATCAAGGCCGTGACGAGCGCGACGGCGGTGACCATCGTCGTCGTCGGCGTTACGCAGCTCGTGAGCCAAGTGATGACGGCAGATGCCGCGACAATGAGGACGAGTCCGTCTCTTTATGGCGATGCCGCTGTAGCTTGTGGCTTCCCGAAAAGAACGAAAGTGCCCGTTGCTCTACTCACTTTGGATAACATGGGATTGTTCAAGAGATCAGCTCCTGCTGTGAGTTGATGAACCGAAAGGCGCAGACAAGCTGCGACTTTCTTCTAATATAAAGGGGAGGCAGATGTTTTGTCTACGTTCCTCGCGAAATGTAAAGGGCGTTGATAAAACGAGGTCCTCAGATTTGCGAGATGGGTGGCTGAATTTTATCAGTGATTTCTATAGAAACGGTGCACCACGAGCGGCGAAGAGGGCGCGTGAATCCTATTGACAAATCCGAATAGATAAACACTAAAAATAGCAAAATATACATCATGCGGTGCATGGAAAAATGCTTTCATGCGCTGAATATGAGCGGTCTGCCTGTCGGCTGCGGTGATGGGAAGGAGCATGGGAGAACGGGAAAAGGCGCATGCCCTAGCGCGAGACCTGCAGGAGCGTACTGCAAGGGGACGAGGAAGAGGTTGTCGAACATTCAGCGGATGCCTCTCGCTGCATCGGTCGTAAAAAGCTGCAAAGCCCCTTGGCGACGAGGGGGCAGGCAGTTCATAAGATGGGCAGGAATAGAAATGAATATGGAATGGCAGGCGTTTGTCTGCCGGAAACTTAGAGGTTTTTGCCTATGTGTGGAATCGTTGGTTATGTCGGCAAAGCGCCGAGGCAGCGCCGTTTTCTCATCGAGGGCTGACGAAGCTTGAGTATCGCGGTTATGATTCGTCGGGCATCGCCGTCTTGAACGAGGAGAAGATCCGTGTGGAAAATGCGTGGGTCGTCTTGCCGAACTCGCCGAATCATCAGGAAATGAGCCAGCAGGTCATATCGGCATCGGTCATACGCGTTGGGCGACGCATGGACGTCCGTCGGACAGCAACGCACATCGCGCATACGGACTGCGCGGGCAATTTGCCGTTGTGCACAACGGCATCATCAACTATATGTCGCTGAAGGAAGATTTGATTGAAAAGGTCATTCCTTCAAAAGTCGGAGACGGATACGGAGGTCGTCGCACATCTGTTGGAGGAAGTCTCACAACGGCGACTTCGAGGCCTCAGTGCGCGAGTGCTTTCGTCATGTGAAAGGCTCTTACGCTCGTATTCATGTCGCGCGAGCATCCCGACCGTCTGATTCTGCACGAAGCAGGACAATCCGCTTGTCATCGGTCTCATCGAAGGGAGAATTTCATCGCGTCCGACATCCTGCGATCATCGCGCGCACGCGACGCACCTACATCGTCAACGACGGTGAGATGGCGGTCGTCAAGGCGGACGGCGTGCATATCACGAATCGCCGCGGCGAAGTCGTGACGAAGAAGGTCTTCGAGGTCAACTGGAACGCCGAGGCGGCGGAAAGAGGCGGTTACGAGCATTACGCTCGGGAGATTCCCCGAGCAGCCGAAGGCCGTGCGCGACACGATGTCGCCGCGCATCGCCAGCGACGGCAAAGCATATCGTCAGCGGACGAGCTGCGCTGAGCCGCGAATTTCGATTCGTTCAATAAGGCTTTACATCGTCGCCTGCGCACGGCGTATCATGCGGGTCTCGTCGGCAAGTACTACATCGAGAAGCTCGCGCGCATCCCCGTCGAGGTTGAGTTGCGTCGGAGTTCCGCTACCGTTCGCCGATCGATCGAGCGAAACACCCTGATGATCGTCGTCAGCCAGTCGCGGGTGAGACGAGCGATACGCTCGCTGCGCCTGAAGGAAGCCAAACGTCTGGGTGCGAAGAGTCTCGCCGTCAGCGAACGTCGTCGGCTCGTCCATCGCGCGTGAGGCCGCGCAGGTGTGTCACACGGGCGGGACCTGAGACTCGCCGTTGTCCCTCGACGAGCGTACACGACGCAGCTCATCTTGATGTTCACGCTCGCCGTCTACATGGCGAGACCTCAAAGGGAACGCTCGCGAAGGAGCGCAGCGAGCTTTTGATCGAGGACTTGCGGAGATTCCGCGCAGATCAGCGAGACGCTGAGCGGCGTCGAGCCGATCAAGACGTTTGCGAAGCAGTACGCTTCAACGAGGGCGTCTTCATCGGACGCGGTCTCGACTATCATGCGGCGCTTGAAGGCTCGCTGAAGCTCAAGGAGATTTCCATATTCACGCCGAGGCCTAGTCGCGGGCGAGGCTCGAGCACGGCGACGCTCGCGCTCATCGTCGAGGGCGTGCCCGTCATCGCGCTCGCGACGCGGAAGAGCGTCTATGAGAAGACCTTGTCGAACATCAAAGTCAAGGCGCGTGGCGCCGTTGTCATCAGCATTGCCGCCGAGGGCGATACGGAACTCGAGGTACGTCGATCACGTCATCCACGTGCCCGAGACGGATGAGCTTCTGATCCTCTATTGACGGTCGTGCCGCTGCAGCTGCTCGCCTACTTCGCTGCCATCACGCGCGGCTGCGACGTGACAACCGCGCAACCGCGAAGTCCGTCACGGTCGAATGATGCTGAAGAACGAGGGGTTAAAATGGATATTATTTCACAGAGCCGTCGCATACCTTTGGTGAATGACTTGCTCGTGCCGGGTACTCCTCAGGAAGAGTGCGTTCCGGCGAATGTCTCGCTTCAGGCGCCGCTCGTGAGTTCCGTCGCGGAGAAGAGCCGAAGATCAAGATGAACATTCCGATGACCTCGGCGATCCATGCGAGGCGGTATCGAACATCGACGATGGCGATCGCTTTGGCACGCGAGGGCGGCGTGTCCTTCATCTACGGTTCGCCAGGCGCCCGAGCAGGAAGCGGCGATGATCTCGCGTCGAGAACTATAAGTCGGGCTTCGTGAGCGGCGATTCAGACATCAAGCCGACGAGCGACGCTCGGCGAGGTCTTGGCGCTCTAGGACGCGACGGGACATTCGACGATGGCGGTTACGGAGGACGGCACGGCCGAACGGCAGCTCGTCGGCATCGTCACGAGCCGCGATCACCGCGTGACGCGCATGAGCCGACACGCCCGGTCAAGGAGGACTTCATGGCGCCAGTTCCAGAACGCCTCATTTACGCGGATGCCATCTCACGCTGCCGCAGGCGAACGATCCATCTGGGAGCACAAGCTCAACATGCTGCCGCTCATTGACGAGAACCAGCGCCTGCGCTACATGGTGTTCCGCAAGGACCACACGGACAATAAGGAGAATGAGCGGGGCGGGATCGACGAGCGCAAGCGCTTACATCGTCGGCGCGGGCATCAACACGCGCGACTATGCCGAGCGCGTGCCGGCGCCTTGAGGCGGTGCGGGACGCTCTTTAGCATCGACTCTTCCGAGGGATATTCGGGTGGCAGAAAGACGAGCGATACATCCACAAGGAATTCGGCGAGGATGTCAAGGTCGGTGCGGGCAACGTCGTTGACGGCGAAGGCTCGCTGCTCGCGGATGCGGGAGCGACGCCGTCAAGGTCGGCATCGGCGGCGGCTCGATCTGCATCACGCGCGAGACGAAAGGAATCGGCCGCGGTCAGGCTACGGCGGTCATCGATGTCTGCCGCGCACGAGCGAATATTTCAGGAGACGGGCGATACATCCCCGTCTGCTCGGACGGCGGCATCATGCACGACTACCACATGACGCTCGCCCACGGCGATGGGCGCAGACTTCACGATGCTCGGCCGCGCCACTCGCGCTTCGACGAGCCCGACGGACAAGGTCAAGGTCAACGGCACCTACAGGAATATTGGGCGAAGGATCGAACCGCGCGCAGCTGCGCGGCGCTACGACATCGGCGGCGACCGCAAGCTGTCGTTTGAAGGGGTCGACTCCTACGTTCCTATGCCGACTCTTTGCGCGACAACATCCATATCTCTGGGCAAGATCCGCTCGACGATGTGCAACTGCGGTGCGCTCAACACTCGGTGAACTGCGCGACAAGGCGAATCAGCGCGTATAGTGACGAGCATCGTCGAGGCAGCTCGCACGATGTCATCTTGAAGGACAAGTTTGGACGCGACTGATGTTCGATCAACTGCGCAGGAAAAGCCCTTCCGTTTCGGCGGAAGGGCTTGTGTAACGTGTTACTGCATTGCGGGCATTGTGCGCAGCCCTTAATGAAGATTAGCTAATCGGTCTGCGCAGTCGGCGACTTCTTGGACTTTCATAATAAAGAGAACGGTCATGCGAGCATTTGGCTTGCGCGACCGGGTCTTTTACCCTTCAGCTTCGTTTGAAAAATTTTTCTTGCCCGGTCAAGGATAGCGAAATCAAAGGTTCCTCTAAAATCGAGGAGTACCGACTTCCCGTATTTTTGATTGGAGGAATCTCGATGGACATCAACAACATTCACGGCGCAAAAGGCGCATCTGTTACCGATGGGGCAAGCAGAAGGCGTCACGTACGGCTATCATTCGGTATCTACCGCCCTTCAACATGATGATCGGCAGCGCATGGCTATGGAAGAGTTCGGAATCTCGGCGGACTGCCTCTTCGCTGACAAGCAGGCAGCAGGACTTTGACCGTCCTGCCTACAACGCGATGATGGCTCGGCTGACAAGCGGTGATACGGTGGTGGTGAAAAAGCACGGACAGAGCTTGGGGCGCGACTTCTGAGAGATGATCCATCAGCTCGACATCATTACTCGCGAAAAAGGCCGCCATCATTGTCTTGGATATGCCGCTCATAGATACGCGTCGCAAACAGGGTGATGACCTCACGGGAAAATTCATTTCAGATCTCGTTATCCAGATCGCTCTCTGTTGCGCATGGAGCTGGTATGAACCATCAACGAACGATGGAAGGGCTGGCAGCGGCACGGGCAAGAGGCGTGCGGTTTGGCAGGCCGCTGCTCGCGAACGGGAAGGCTGAGGAAATACGTCGAAAGTGGAAGAACGGCGAAATATCAGAGCGCGAGGCCGCACAGCGCTGGGCGTATCGCGCCGACGTTTCATAAGTGGGTGCGTGAGTAGCGGATGTGATGCTTTAGCGTTTGAGAGCATCACATCCGCGATGAAGCGTAAACGGCAGAACACTCATCGGTTTTTCTGCCAGAGTGAAATTTTAAGATTTTAGCAGGAATCAAGAGGTTTTTTGCGAATGACTACTATACTATTTGACCACTGGACACGGATTCTGGCTTTGGCAGAAAACCGATGGTATATCTGCCATGTTCTTTGGAGTGGATTTGTATGTTTTGGAGGGGATGTTATGCAACTAAAGGAGTTTGTCATCGGCAGCAAGGTCAATGGTCTCGAAGTCGGAAAGACGGTGGAGATTGTGGCTGTCAGGCATCATGGAGATATGGTCGCTCGACATCACATAAAGATGCTGATCGGAAATTTGAGCGGGCAGATGGTATACGCATGACCAAGCCGCAGATATGGAGCTTGAGGAAAAAGCTCTGCCGTGGAGCTTTGATGCGGATGCCGCTCGCATGAGGCTTGTTTCCGAGGCGTATCGCATTCACACGGCCTATTTGTTTGATCCATATATTGCTGTACATGACATCTCCATCGAGCCGCTGCGCACCAAATATCGGCGGTGATGAAAAATGCTTCCACGCCAGCCGCTGCGCTTCGTGCTCGCCGATGATCCCGGTGCGGGCAAGACCATCATGACGGGCTGCTCAGTGAAGGAACTCATCATGCGCGGCGACATCAAACGCTGCCCTGATCGTCTGCCCGGAAACCTTGCCGAGCAATGGCAGGATGAGCTGCATCGCAAGTTTCATTGCAGTTCGAGATACTTACGAGCGACAGGGTGGAATCCTCCGTTACAGGGAATATTTTTCTGAAATAAATTTTTGCATCGCCCGTTTGGATAAGTTGTCTCGCAGTGAGACCTTGCAGGAAGCTCAAAGCCACCGATTGGGATCTCATTATTTGCGATGAAGCGCACAAGATGTCTGCGACAATTTGGGGCGGTGAGGTGCGCTATACGAAACAGTTCCAACTGGGAAGACTTCTTTCGTCCATCACCAGACATTTTCTCCTTTTGACCGCTACGCCTCCCATATGGCAAAAGACAGCGATTTTGCCTTGTTTATATCGTCGATTGACGCAGATCGTTTTCGAGGCGTCAAGCGTGACAACCAACAGTCGGTGGATGTATCGGATGTAATGCGTCGGCTGGTGAAGGAAGAGCTTTTGAAGTTTGATGGGAGACCGTTGTTCCCCGAGCGGATCGCCCATACGGTCAGTATGACCTCTCCCCGATGGAGAGCGAAACTGTATCAAGTAGACGGAGTATGTGCAGGATGGCTTCAACCGCGCGGAGCGTTTGGATAGTGACCGCAAAAACACGGTAGGCTTCGCGCTCACCATTCTGCAGCGACGGCTGGCATCGTCTCCTGCAGCCATTTACTGCTCTTTGGATCGAAGGGCAAAACGGTTGGAGCAGCTGTTGCAGAAGAAAAAGAGTTGAAAACGACGTGCAAGTGAATTCCATTTTGATTTTTGGAAGTTACAGGGATGCCGAAGACTGGGAGGATTCTCCGAGCAGTGAGACCGAGGCCGCCGAGGATGAGATGGCAGCGCGAACCAGTGCAGCGCAGACCATAGCAGAAATGGAGGAAGAGATACGGACGCTTCACCGTCTTGTCAAGATGGCAGGGCAAGTACGCGCCAGCGCTGCAAGGAGCAGAAGTGGGATGAACTATCGCGTCTTCTGCAGAGAAAACAAGAATATCGTTGGAGCGAGACGGAGAACGGGAAAAAGCTCATTATTTTCACGGAGCATAAGGACACGCTTTCTTATTTGCAGGAGAAAATATCCTCTTTGCTCGGACGTGCCGAGGCTGTCGTCACGATTCACGGCGGCATGGCACGGGACAGAGCAGCGCAAGGTCGAGGAATGCTTCAAGCGGGATAAAAAGCGTCTTGGTGCTCGTCGCCACGGACGCCGCCGGTGAGGGCATCAACCTGCAGCGGGCGCATCTGATGATCAATTATGATCTGCGCGGAATCCCAATCGACTGGAACAGCGATTTGGGCGCATCCATCGCATCGGGCAGACGGAAGTGTAGTCATCTCTGGAATTTGGTGGCGACAGGAACACGGGAAGGCGATGTGTTTCAGCGGCTTTTTCGGCAAATTGGAAGAGGAGGGAAGGCCCTGGGGGCAAGGTCTTTGACATATTGGGCAAGCTGTCCGCTGACAACAAGCCGCTTCGAGAACTTCTGATCGATGCCATCCGCTACGGAAATGATCGAGACAAGGGAACGGCTCAATACCGTCGTAGTTCTTCGCTCAATCAGGAGAAGTTGGAGGAGATGTTGACGGAACGCGCCTTGACGGAAGAGCGTCATGAATCAAAGCATTGTGGCGCGCATTCGCGAGAACATGGAACGTATGGAAGCCAGAAAGCTCAGCCGTTCTTTGGAGGAAGTTTTTCCTTGCGGCATTCAAGGCTCTGAACGGACGATTTACAAGCGTGAAGCGGGACGGTACGAGATCACTCGCGTGCCGTTTGGTATTCGCAGCCGTGACATGCAGATCGGCTTCGAGAGCCTGTGCTTTCCGCTACGAACGCATCTGTTTCGACAAGGAGAAGGCCCATGTCCCGGGTCTTGTTCCGCATCCTTCATTACTCCTGCATCGCCGCTTCTTTCCGCCATGAGCGACCTCGTTCGTGAAAAATACGGCGGCGACCTCAAGAGGGACGATCTTCGTGGACGATGCCGACGATGGCAGGAAATGCGCCTGCTGTTTTATATCGAAAACAGTATTCAAGACAGGCAGATCGTTCACGGAACAGGCCAAAAGGCGCGTGATTTCAAAGCGTGTCCATTTTGTTGAGATTTGCAAGAATGGCGAGGTTTGCTCGGCGGGATTTGCGCCTTATTTGGATTATCGTGCGCCGAATGACGAAGAGAAAGAGCGCGTAATTTTCAGCGCTCCAGCACGAGGAATTGGCTCAAAGGATGCAGTGGAGGAGATCGCTGTCGGCTACGCCATACGAGACATCATTCCTGCCCATTTGCGCGAAGTACGCGAACGCAAAGAACGCTCTGTTGGATAAAGATGGAACGTGCGGTAAAAGAAAGGCTGACGAGTGAAATCCGCTATTGGGATTTTCGCGCCAACGAGCTTCGTGAGAAGGAGAGCGCCGACAAGCGCAACGCTGAGGCTCAATGCCGACCAAGCCGCACGAAGAGCCGAAGATTTGACGGCAAGACTGGAGAAGCGCTTGGCTGAAATCGCGCAGAGCGCAAGATCACAGCGACGCCTCCCGTCGTGGCAGGCGGTGCGCTCGTTGTTCGAAAGGGTGGTTTGGCGAGATGGATGGAGACGCAGCGGGAGCGGACGGGCATCGCGCGCAGAAATCGAGCGAATCGCTATGCAGACGGTAGAATCCATTGAGCGTGAACTGGATATGAACCGAAGGATGTGAGCATGTCGAAATGCGGCTATGACATCGAATCATTCGTGCCCGGAGACTCTTCGAGCAGGATGGGAACTGCCTCGCTTGTCGAGGTCAAAGGCAGGCGAGCCGATGCCGATACGGTGACGGTCAGCAGAATGAAATCCGACTGCGCTGAACAAGCCCGATGCGTATATTTTGGCAATCGTCGCGGTGGACGGGAATAAGACGAAAAACGACGTATTTGCCAAAAACCGTTCAGCAGTCCGCCGGATTTTGGAGCGGTCCAGTGTGACGTATAGGGATGGACGATTTGCTCAAGCAGGGAACAGTGTGTCTTGACGAGGGTGAAGAGAATGAAGAAAAACTGGTCAAGTGGCCATTCCTCTCGACGCGATCAGTGCGGCTTCGGTGCGGATCCATCCGCCACGGGCATCCGTCGACGCTTCATCTTTGGTGGGCGAGGCGTCCTCTTGCTACGGCACGGGCGGTGCTGTTTGCCTCCCTTGTGGATGACCCGTCCGCGCATCCTGAAAAATTTCCAACCGAGAGAGCGCGGGATCAGGGAGCGGCAGCGGCTCTTTCGCTTGATCGAAAAAGCTCGTCATTTGGGAGAACAGTACCGACAAGGAACTGTTGCTGAGGCGTGTGAAGAAATCAAAAATCACGGCGGCAATCCGCCGCCTGTCTTCGACCCTTCGCGGAGCGCACAGATTCCTAGAGGCACAGCTGCTGAAAGCCATCGCAGCCGATCCTGAATCTGTGGCGGTCATGATCAATAAGGCGATGATCGAGATCCTGCGAAGTTCCAAAACCAGTCACCGGTGAATCCGGCGGCGAAATCTCCTCGATGACGACTGGCAGTGGAGCAGGGGACTGGCAGATGATGCGCGCCTATTGTGGAAAGCTGCTCAGGAGAAAGCCTTTGCCAAGATCGGTCATCTCTATCCAAAGGTGAAAATCCCGGAGACGAGGGCAGGAGGCGACCGTGATTGCGTGGCTCTGGGCAGGACGGTGAAATGCCGAACCCGCTTGCGCTTGCGAGATGCCGCTCGTGAAGTCGTTTGTGGCTGTCGAGGAGGGCGGGCAGGGGAAGCATATCTGGAACCGATGGTTGAAAACGGCAAAATTCGCTTTGAAGTGCATCACGGCAAGGGAAAAAGTGCGCGAAGGGACAGTAACAGGACTGGCGCGACATGTACGCTTTGTGAGGGCGAGTGTGCCGCTGTCTCATATTAGACATGAAGCAAAAGATGGATGTATGGGGCACAGCTGATAGCGATCGTGGCGGAATCACAGGGCGGACGGTTGTATCTGGCAGCAGACGAGGAGCAAAGGAAAATCGCTGATGTTCCTATCGCCCGAGGACGTTCCTGCGGGCGACCTGCGGGAAAAGCGCAACTTTCGCGTGCAAGCGTACGGCATTATAAAATACAGCCAACTTTTCACGCAATCGCCAACGCGGCGTGACTACTTTCAGCGACCTGCTTACCGATATGCGGGAGCAGGGTTTGCTCGATGGTGGAACGAAGGAACATAGCGAGGCGATTGCGACTTATTTGGCGTTCTTGGTTGATCAACTTGCCAATCATGGTTCTGTAATATGCTGGAACTCTCAATCAACAACTCGAAATACTTTTGCTCGACACGCTCCCTATGGTACATGGGATTTTTGCGGAGAGCAATCCTTTGTCAATCAATCGGGTAGTTTTTCATAGCTTGTACTGGACGTATGTGCGAGGCATTTCAGTCATTTATATCTAATAGAGCATATTGGTGCAGTGTATAAATCCGACGCAACTGATAATTTGAATATTGGGGGCGACAGTGGTATCTACCGATCACCTTATTATGATAATATCGGATATACGGATCTGTCTGATTTTTCTATATCTGGCTGCGGCGGAATCTCAAAGGAGATTTATCCGGAAATTTTTCGACCATGCTTGTCCCCAAAAGAGGAGCTTGTGGCAACGCCCCTATCGTTGACGGCGATCAACAAGCGGCGAAAAAATTTTTGAGCAAGGCATGTCCAGTTTGCCAAAATATTTATCGCTATACGGCAGAGGACATTCCCTTTACGATTTATGTATGCGTTCAGACAAACAGATCTGGATGTAGACGGCACAGCATCATCTGGCTGGGAGACCATGCTCTCCGCCATCATACAAGCTGGTTTTTCTGTTACGGGAACTTGGCCAATGCGAGCTGAGAAACCGGGAAAAGTGTCAGTATTGGTACAAATGTCTCTCGCCTCTATCGTTCTCGTCTGCCGAAAAACGTGATGCGACTGCCGCTACCTGCACCCGCAAAAACTTCCTGCGCAAACTCAAAAAGGAGTGGAAGCATCCTCGCGCATCTACAGGCATCCAATATCGCTCCCGTGGATATGAAAGCAGTCTGCCATCGGCCCCGGCATCAGTGTTTACCTCGCTATGAGTCGGTTCTCAGAAGCTGATGGTTCGCCTATGACGGTGCGCAGCGCCTTGAAGCTCATCAATCAAGCCTTGGATGATTACTTCCATGGGCAGGGAGAAAATCTCGATGCCGAGCCGCTTTTGCAGTTGACCCTATACACGCAATGCGGCTTTAACGAAATCGCCTTTCGGCGAAGCGGATGTGCCTGGCACGAGCAAGCACGTCGCCATGAACCGCTGCGGGATATGGGCATCGTGCATGCCGCCAGGGGAAAGTGCGCCTGAAAGATCGGGATGAACTCCCGTCAAGCTCTCCCCAGGAGACAGCACGGTAACTGGGTACAGACTTTGGTGCGCAGCTGAGAAAAACCGGCATCGAGGGCTGCGCCAAACGACTTTTCCGAGATCATTTCCAGCGGAGAAGGTATCAAGCACTCGCCTATCGTCTCTATCAGATTGCCGACAAAAAGGGCTGGGCGCGCAGGAAGGCACGGGGTATAACAATCTCGTCATCTCGTGGCCCGGACATCATGATGCGGCGGAAGAATTCAGGAATCAGCAAAGTGAAGTCATGTCTTTCGATTTTTAGGCGGTGGAAACAATGAATAGCGAAAATCACATCTGGTGGTGGGACGCGCCCTCAACACCATTTTGCGGAAGCTACTGGCACCCATGTGGCGCGGAGCTTATGGCGACGTTTCAAGATCATTGAGCGGCAAAAACGGGCGTCTTGGGCGTCTTGTACGAGAGACGGAATCTCCCGCTGAAGGCAGCTATGCCGAATTGACCGATGCGATGGATGCGGTGCCTGATCCTCATGGATCTTCATTGGCGGGACATCTTCAGCAAGAAGCTTTCGCGCAATCATTACAACTGGGTCAAAGGAACTCAATACCGTCCGCAATCAATGGGCGCATACAGATGGAGGGCTTCGACGAGTTCCTATACGGCACGCGCTCTCGATACCATGGCACGCTATGTGTGAACAACTCGATGACGAATATACGATCGAGCTTCGCAATCTTTGGCGCGAAAAGGCCTATGGTGATGCGGCAGGCTCCAGAAATGCGGCGCAGACAGAAAGTGTTCCTGCTGCAGCAAGGCGAACACGGGCATCATGCAGAAAGCCGATCGGCGGAGCGCTAGCTGGCCGAGAGGTCATGCGTCGCACGTCAGCGGATGTGGCGGAAGGGCAGCTATGGGCGGAAGCGAATTCGCGGCGGCGGATTTGGCGCAGTGGCACGCGGCGAGGGCGCCGAATATCTCGATCGCGTAAGATTTTCTCCCGACACCTATGCTTGACCGAGGAATGAAAAGGGCTTCTGTCGCAGGCGCTCCGGCGCTTGGGTCTTGGCGATGGCGAGGCCAGTCATTCAGCTCAGGCGATCCTTTGGCGGCGACAAGACGCACAGTATGCGCGCTCTATCATCTGTTTCGGCAAGCTCGTCGGCGCGGTCGGAGAATGTGCAGAGCCGTTCTCTCGGCAGCGAGATCGAGCTGCCGAAAAGACGTACAGGTGGCTTGGTTGTCGGTGGCTCTCAATCCTGCCAAGGCGAAGCAGCCCAATATGCGGAGCTAACCATCCATACGCTATGGGGCGAAATTGCGCCCAGCGCCTACCGCATCGAAAAATCCCAGAGCTGTACGACTAGTGAAGAGGCTGACAAGCGCGGCGTTTCGCCGGATCGGAAAGCGCTGCGCATGATGCTCGATGGATGCGGCGCACTCGCCCTCGTGGACGAGCTTGTCGCCCTATGCGAAAAACTCTATGGGATACAGGGCTTCCGGCCGGCTCTTTCGACAATCTCATCTCGTTCATCAGAAACTACCGAGGCGGCTCGTGCCAGCCGTCACAACATCGGTGGTCGCATCCTTGCGGAATCGGAAATCGAAGTTGGCGGCGATGCAGGGCAGCAGGTTTTGACGCAGAATCGAGCATACCTTCGGGCGCATGGGTCATCTGGAAGCGGTGGCGGCAGAGCAAAGCTTTTGAAGTCGTGCGGCGCAGACTTTTCTTCCGTGCCAAGACGAGGCGGCACGCATGATGCCATTGTGCGGCCTTCAGTGAGATGTACCGCACGCATGGCAATGATTTTTCCCGTGGAGGCAAAGGATGTTTCTTATCAGCAGGAGATGGTGAGTGCTATCCGATTCATCCTGAATTTTTTCATTTTCCTCTGAGCGAGTGGGCGACGATTGAACGTTTCAAAAGACGCGCGGCGTTCTGCGTCTGATGGCGGGCGTGGCGTATCATCTTTTGGATCAACGCTGATGCGAGCTGCATGATCATGCGGGCTCGATTCCGCTCGCCATTCCGCAGATTCGTGACGAGTTGATCCGCTATCTGCGGAGTGGAATGCAATCGTTGATTCCGAGATTGACGGGCGCGACTCTGCAATGAAGCTCGACGGGAGAAATTCACGCTATGGGGCGCTCATGGCGGCCGGACAGGTGGCTCCGGACGATTTTTCCTCGGCAGTGCGCCGAGCGTCAGGGAGCAGAATATCCGCGGCGTGGAGAGAGTCATATACGCTTGGGTGTCGTGCAGCCGCAGGGAAAAAGGACATCGCCGTCTTTGGCGACATCTTGGGAAAACTCAGAGCCAGCTTTCCTATCTCTATACGAATGACGCTGGTACGCGCTGCTGGTATGACAATCGCCTACGCTTCGCAGGTTGGTGCGGGATTTGGAAAGCCGCATTGCCTCCGACGACGTGGGCAGGAAATCGAAATGCGTCTGCGCAAGTGGAAGTCCTCGACCGATTTTGGCGGCATCCATATTTGCCCGTCTTCAGCGGATGTGCCGGATGAGCAGCAGGTGCGCCTCGTGATACTGCCGATGACGGATGTCCACGAGCGAGGCAGAAAGATACGGCGGCGCTGAACAAGCGGAGGAAATCTTGGAAATGCGGGGAACGTCGCCCCCGTCAGTGTACAAGAATATGCTGGTGTTCCTCGCTCCAGACAAGGGCAAGATGTTTGACCTGCAAAAATCGTCCGCCGCTTCAGGCATGGCGGCTGATTCGCGATGAGGCGGGCGCCACCAACCTCGACAAGCGCAAATCCGTGAGGCGGGCGCCCAGCATCCAGCAGGTGGAAGCGAATCTCGTCATGCGTCTTTCGCAAAGCCTATGCGTGGGTGCTTGCTCCTGATATTGACGCTGAGGAAAATATCAAGGATGTGTATTGGAATATTGCCGAGATTTCCTGCACACAACTGACAATGTGCAGAAGTGCGCCGAGAGGCTTACGAGCGATGACAATCTGATTTGGGCATGGGGACCTAGCCTCTTGAAAATGGAACTGGATCAGTGGCTATGGAAAGAACAGGGCGCCATCGAGATCAAGCAGCTTTGGGAATACGCTTGCATCTACTGCTATCTGCCGAGGCTGCGGGGCGTCAAGTCCTTTTTGGATACGATTCATCAAAGGCGTCATGGCAGAGGACGGCTTTGCTCTTGCCGGGATGTTTGATGGCAGCCGCTACGACACTCAAACTTCGGCGGAAATCGAGGACGAAGTGCCGATGTACGGCCTTGTCGTGAAAAGGAAGTTGCCGAAAAGCAGATTGCGGAGGACGAGAGGAAGCGTGCGGGTGAATCGAACCGCTCTCGACGGCCAGCTCTACAAATGGAGAGAGAGAGGATCGGACAAGGGAGGAGAGCTGGAAAAATCCAGCGACAACGAAAACATAACTTCAGAATCGCCCCGGAATGAGACATTTTCCATGGAGTGCCGTTGGACGGCGTTCGCATCAATAAGGAAGTCAGCACCTTATGAGCGAGGTTCTTTCCCTTGCTCGGTCTGCACGGGTGCAGATGCGGCGATTCGCGGATGTGAGACATCCATCTTCCGAACAGTACACCGCCTGACGTGGTGACTACCGTATCGGAGAATTGCCGGACGCTGAAGGTCGAGAGTTTCCGATTCGAGGAATAAGGATGTACCAAAAGCCGCTCAGATATTTGAGCGCAAATGCGAGATCAGTTATGCTAGCGATTGCCGTTTGACTTTTTCCGTCTCCTGATGTTATCTTACGGTAAATGTTTGCGTCTTTCACGCAGCATTTTTCAACCGCTCGGCGAGGTTTTGAAACGGCTTTGCCGTACCGTAGTCGGCGAGTAACACGCAGGAGGTGTTTTCATATACGCTATTATCAGGACGGGAGGCAAAGCAGTACCGCGTTGCCGAGGGCGATGTCATCCGCATCGAGCTCAGCGCCGAAGAGGGCGAGGCGTGACGTTCGATGAGGTTCTGACGGTTGTTGACGGCGATACCGTCAGGTTGGCCGTCCGCTCGTCGAGGGCGCGAAGGTGACGAGGCAGGTTCGGGCGCAGGGCAGGACAAGAGATTCTCGTCTTCAGAGTACAAGGCGAAGTCGAACTACCGTCGTCGTCAGGGTCATCGTCAGCCTTTCACGAAGGTCGTTATCAGGAAGATTGAAGCTTGATGATCGAGATCGAGATCGAGCGTCAAGACAGGAAAATATCGGGCTGCCGGGTCAAGGGGCACAACAGCGAATATGGTGCCGACATCGTTTGTGCGAGGGTTTCTTCTATCGTGCGAGACAGCTCTTCTCGGCATGGAAAGCATCTGCATCGCGGGTAAACTATCGTGTCGCGAGCGGGGACTTTTCTGAAGCTCAAGGAAGCGCCCGACGATTTCCTGAAGCTGTGTTGGAAACAATGCGGCTGGGGTTGGAGGAGATCGAAAGATCGAGCCCAGCGCCGTAAAGATTTCATACAAAAGAAAGTGAGATCCATGTTTCAGTTGATTTGCGGCTTTTTCGCGCATAAGAAGGGCGTGAGCAGCACACGCAGCAACCGTAGGCGAGCGGTCAAGCGCCTCGGCGTAAAAGAGCAGCGCGGGCACGGTTGTGACGACGGGCAGCATTCTCGATGCGTCAGCGCGGCACGCATTTCCATCCGGGTCACAACGTGGGCATCGGCAAGGACGATACGCTTTTTCGCCAAGGTGGCGGGCAAGGTCACTTTTGAGCGCAGAGGTCGCTACAACCGCCGGTCAGCGTTTATCCGACGGCTAACAGGCGCAGGAGGTGCTGGGTTTATTGGCGCTTCCTTAAATATGTTGCAGAAAGAGTACCTGCGCCTTTTGCGACGCGGTATCTTTTCTATCTGAGGCTCGGGCGCTTGGCGCTCATGCTCCAACGCCGCAGGGTTTGCAGCGCTGAGGCATGTGCATCAAGGCGCAGGGACGAGCATCGAGGCGTTCTTGAAGGAGGCAGCGATGCAGTTTATCGATCGTGCGAAGATCAGCGTGAAAGCGGGGACGGCGGCAAGGGAAAGTCGGCGTTCCGCCGCCGAGGATTCATCCCAGGGCGGGCCTTCGGGCGGTGACGGCGGCGCGCGGTGCGAGACATCGTCTTCGTCGTCGACCGCAATATGAACACCTGCTCGTTTTCCGCTATCATCGGAGTTCAAGGGCAGGATGGCGGCAATGGGGACATCAAAGAATATGACGGGCGCGAACGCCGAACCGCATGCTTCATCAAGGTGCCGCCGGGAACGCTCGTCAGGATGCGACGACAGGCGCGGGTGCTCGCCGATCTCACGGAGGTTGAGGCGAGGCCGTCATCGCGTAAAGGCGAGGGCGCGGCGGGCGCGGCAACGCACGCTTCTCCAATTCGAGCGAACCGTGCGCCGACGTTTGCGGGCTTGGCGAACCGGGCGAGGCAAGGAGCTTCTGTTGGAGCTCAAGCTGCTCGCCGATGTCGGACTCGTCGGCTACCGGCGTCGGCAAGTCGAGCCTCATCACGGCGGTTTCGGCGGCGCGTCCTGGGTTGCCGCTTACCATTTCACGACGCTCGTGCCCGTGCTCAGCGTCGTGCAGACGACTACGAGAAGAATTTCGTCATGGCGGACATCCGGGACTCATCGAGGTGCAGCGGACGGTGCGGGTCTCGGGCGACTTCCTGCGCCATGTCGAGCGCGCGTCTCATCACTGCATCTTGTCGATGCTTCCGGCATCGAGGGGCGCGATCCGTAGAGGATTACTACCGCATCAATGCGGAGCTCAAGAAAGTACAGCGAGGAAGATCGCCTCGCGCCGCAGATCCTCGTCGCTAACAAGATGGACTTGCCCGAAGCGGCTGAGAATCTGCCTCGTCTGGAAGCCCTCGCAAAGAAGGAGGGCATTCGCATCTTTGCCGTTTCAGCGGCCGCGCATCAAGGCTTGAAGGAACTCGATCGACTATGGGCGGGACGCTCGAAGACCTGGAGGACGAGCCGCAGGAGGAAGCGAAAGAGGTGCGCGTTTACGAAGCTTCATTTGATGCGGAGGCGAGATGAGGGCGCCGTGACGATCACGCGCAACGACCGCGCCGATTTCATCGTCTCGAACAAGGCGTTGGAAAAAGCTCGTCGCCAGCGAGCGAACTTCGGCAACGATGAGGGCGGTGCGCCGCTTCCAGTATATCTGGCGCATGAAGAAGATCGACGCGCTCTTGAAGGAGCGCGGCATCAAAGGAAGAGCATGACGGTTCATATCGGCGATATGGGTTCGAGTACCGCGAGTAGCGGTAAAAGGGAAGCGCAAATGTGTGAAGACAGGGCGGCTGAACGTATCAGCGGTTCTTCGAGGAGGCATGATGTATGAATGCACGCGAACGTCTGCGCGAGGCGAAGCGCATCGTCGTCAAAGGTCGGCACGAGCACGCTCGTGCGCACTTCAGGAAAGCCCGACTTTCGGCGCATGGATCGCCTCGTGCGCGAGATCGCCGACCTCAGAACTGCGGGGCGCGAGATGGTTCTCGTGAGCTCGGGCGCCATCGCCATCGGCATGGACAGCATCAGCCTGCAGAAGAAGCCGGCGGAGATTCCCGCACGCCGAGGCCTTGGCGGCCATCGGGCAGTCGAGCCTCGCGACGCTTTATAAAAAGTTTTTGCCGACTACGGACAGACGGCGGCGCAGGTGCTCCTGACGAAGGAGAATGCCGCGCGTCACCATCAGTACGCCAATTCGCGCAACGCGCTCACGGAGCTTCTTGCCATGGGCGCCGTGCCCGTCATCAACGAGGAACGATGTCGTCGCCGTCGACGAGATCAAGATCGGCGACAATGACACGCTGTCGGCGACGGTTGCGACGCTTATCAGCGCCGGCGCCTTGCTCATTCTTTCGGATATTGACGGGCTTTACGGCAAATCCGCAGGAAGACAAGACAGCACGATTGATTCTTGAGGTCGCGGAGATCACCCCAGAGATTGAGCGCATGGCGGGCAGTGCGGCTCTTCCTTCGGCACGGGCGGCATGGCGACGAAGATCGAGGCGGCGAAGATCGCCGTGAATGCAGGCGCGACGTTTGTCATCGCTCCGAGCGCGAAGGGTGACGTGATTTCCGCTGTCGCTTGCGAGGCGAGGACTGTGGGCACGGTGTTCCCTGCGAAGGTCGCATCTCAAGGTGCGAAAAAGTTGAGCTCGCCTTCGGCAAGCGCATCGCAGGCGGCGTCATCGTCGACGAGGGGCTGCGGAGGAGGCGATGCGCACATGGCTCAAGCCTTCTGGCAGCGGGCATCCCGCGCCGTCGAGGGCGGCTTCGCGGCGGGTACGACGGTGCGCGTGCTGTCGGCGCGTCAGCAGGAGATTGCGCGCGGCATCGTCAATTACAGTGCGCAGCAGATCGAGAAGATTGCAGGGCGCAAGAGCCGCGATTTCCGCAAGAACTCATCGAGGCGAGATCCACGAGGAGGTCATCCACCGCGACAATATGGTTCTGATGGTCTGAAGCGCATAGCAGCAGGGCTTCAGTATGAGAAGGGTTCATCATGGACATTGAGGGCGTTGGTCAAGGAAAAGGCACAGGCGGCGAAGGAGGCGTCAGAGACTTCTGGCGAGTCATGAAGCACGAGGACAAGAATAGGGCGCTTCATGCCATGGCGGATATGCTCGAAAAGCGGATGCGTCTCATCTTGGATGCGAACGCCGAAGATCTCGAAGAGGCGCGCATGAAGAAGGCGATCAAGCGCTCCTACCTCGACCGCCTTATGTGATGAAAGTCGCATTCACGCGATGGCGCAGGGTCTGCGCGAGACGGCAGCTCTTGCCGATCCCGTCGGGCGCGGCGACTTCTCGACAGTGCGCCCGAACGGGCTGAAATTCGTCGCGTGCGCGTGCCTCTGGGCGTCGTCGGCATCATCTACGAGGCGCGTCCCAATGTGGCGTCAGATGCGGCTGGGCTGCCTGAAGTCGAGGCAACGCCGTGCTGCTGCGCGGCGGCGCAGACGCGATCCGCTCGAGATACGGCGAGTGCGTCGCTTCTCGCGCAGGCGGCGCAGGAGGCGGGGAGTGCCTGCGCGGCGCGATCGGCTTCATCAGCTCGGCCGACCGACAGGGCGTAGAGGCGATGCTGCACCTCGACGGCCTCTTGGATGTCGTGATTCCGCGCGGCGGGGCGGGTCTCATCCGCGCCGTCGTGCGGGAAGCACAGTGCCTGTCTGAGACGGGCGGCGGCGTCGCCACACCTTCGTCGACGAGAGCGCCGACCTTGCCATGGCGGAAGATCGCCCTGAATGCGAAGGTTTTCGCGCCCGTCGGTCTGCAATGCGATGGAGACGCTGCTCGTGCGAAAAGCATCGCCGAGAATTCCTGCCGCGCCTCGTGCGGAGGCGATGGAAGCGGCGGGCGTCGAGCTGCGCGGCTGCGAAAGGCGCGTGCCATTGCACCTCGCTCAGGAGGCGCAGGAGGAGGATTGGTCGACGGAGTACGGCGATCTCATCCTCTCCGTCAAGGTCGTGCGTGATCTGAAAGAAGCCATCGCGCGCATCAACCGCTTCAATACAGGCCATTCGGAGACGATCGTCACGAACGGCGTCAAACAGCGCATCGCTTTCAGGCGGAAGTCGACGCGGCGGCGGTCACGTCAACGCCCTCGACGCGCTTCACGGACGGCGGCGAGTTCGGCTTCCGGCGCGAGATCGGCATCAGCACGCAGAAGCTGCACGCGCGCGCCCATGGGACTTCTGGAGCTGACTTCGATGAAGTATCTGATCTACGGCGAAGGACAGGTGCGCGAATGAAGCGCCTCCTCAGCTATGCGCGTGCCGTCAGGCGTATCTGGCGACGGAAAAAGGGCGCGTACGATTTCTACGATGCCGTGCGTGCCGTCTTCGTCATCTTTCTGAGCATGGCGGCGGCGCTGGCCTTGGCGTTCTTTCTTTTCGGCTGATTCTGAGGTGCTTTCGCTGAATCTGCCGCATTCAGTGTCGCATGGGAAGCGGGGGTGAGGTCGTGGCACAGGAGGAAGAAGCGCGTCGGCATCATGGGCGGCACGTTCGATCCCATCCATCTCGGGCATCTTGTCATCGCGGAGGCGGCGCGGGAGGTGGCGCTCTCCGGTGATCTTCATTCCGCAGCGCAGCCAGCCGCACAAGCCCGGACGGAAGGTGGCAGCGGCTGCGCACCGCCTGCGTCTCGTGCAGCTGCCGTGGAAGGCAATCCCTTCTTCCGTGCGCTCGACGTGGAGATGCGGCGCGAGGTCCGTCGTATTCCACGATACGCTGCGTGACCTCGTCGAAAAAGCATGGCGAGGCGTGGACTTCTATTTCATTGTCGGCGGCGATGAGATCAGCGCCATCCTCATGGCATCGCGTCGCCGAGCTTTTTCCCTTTGCCGCTTCGTGGCGGCGGAGGCGCAAGGCGTCGCTCTCCACGGACGAGGTGCGCACGCATCTCGGCGAGCGCTCTCGCGCATACGACTCGATGCAGGCGGCGGGCGAAATCTCCTCTACGGACATCCGGCGTCGCCTGCAGGGGCGCTCGATTCCTATCTCGTGCCCGAAAAGGTCGAAGCCTACATCTATAAAGAAGGTCTGTATTCATGAATTACGAGGGCGATGAAGAAGAACTCGCTCAGCGGCTGCAGAAGAAGCGCTACGAGCACTCCCTCGAGCGTCGCGGACACTGCCGCCATGCTCGCCCGGGCGCTTCGGCGTGGACGTGGAAAGAGCGCGTGTGCGGGGCTTCGCGCTGACTGCGCGCGCGAGATATCCGGACGGCGGATCTTCCCGCTGAGGCGGCGCGGCGCTCGATTGCCTACGGCGAGGTCGAGCGTGCAGTGCCGCTCCTTCTTCATGCCTACGTGGGCGCAAGGCGTGCGGGAGGAACTGTGCGGCGTGACGGACGCGGAGATTCAGCAAGCGATCTGGCGCCATACGGTCGGCGGCGAGCGCGTGACGAAGCTCGATAGATCATCTACTTCGCTGACATGATCGAGGCCGCAGCGCGAGCTACTCCTGGTCGAGGAGCTGCGTGCGCTGTCGCGCACGGCAAAGTCTCGATGCGATGGTGCTCGAAGGGCTTTCCCAGTCCATCGCATTCGTCCTGCAGTCCGGAAGGCTCATCCATCCGGCGACGGTGGCGGCACGCAACGAAATTCTCCTTCGCGCCCGTGCGAAAGAGGGTCATGCGCCATGACGCAGAGAAAGGAGGCTGCACGCAGGAAAAGCATCCGCTTGAAGCGCAAGGAGCAGGCGCGTCGCCGCCGCATCGCGCGTGCACGCTTCCTCGTGCTGATGTTCTTCCTTGCCATATTCATCGCCGTGCTCGCCGTCGCAGGCTACTTTCTCTACGGCATCGGGCACAGTATTTATCAGAAATCGGCGCCGTCTATCAGGGCTACGAAGAGCGGCGGCAGGAGCGCGACCGTCACGTCGATGCGAAGTTTGACGGCTACACGAACGTCCTCGTGCTCGGCATTGACGACGGTGCGGACGAGAACGGTACGGAAGGGCAGCACGCCGACGCGATCCTGCTCCTCAGCATGGAAAATGCGACGGGTCGTCTGCGTGCCATCACGGTGCCGCCCAATATGATCGTGCAGCTGCCGCAGAAGGCGGCGAGATACGTGCAACCGATCTCTACGCGCACGGCGGCGCTCCGACGATGGTGCAGGCGCTGTCGGATCTTCTCAGCGTCTCCATCCATCAGTATGTGACGCTCGACACGCACGCTCTCGCTGATCTCGTCGATGTTTTTGGGCGGCGTCGACCTCTATGTCGAGGACGAGATGAACTACGACGACCCCGAGGCGGGGACTTTCCATCCCATATCCCAAGGGATTCCAGCGCTTGACGGCGACACGTCGCGAAGTATCTGCGCTACCGCAGTTCGGAGCTTAGCGAGGTCGGCAGGCTGCACCGTCAGCAGCGTTTCGCCAAGGCGCTCTACGAAGTTCCTGCAAGTCGACACGATCCCGAAGCTGCCCGATGTGGCGGACATCTTCAAGTATCGCATGACGACGAGTGCGGAAATTTTCGATTCGGCGCGTCTCGCGAAGGTCTTGAAGAACCTCGGCGATGAGCCGCCGACGACGCTGCTTCTTCCCACCGTGCAGCGTGGAAGGCTATTAGGCTGCCGGATCGCGCGGCGATCGGGCAAAAGATTAAGATTATTCCCAGAATTGGTAAAGCGTGAGGGAGAAAATGACGATAATAAGTGAAGAGCAGTAGGGAGGCATGGATTTTGAGCAACACACGGAAGAAATGAGTCGGGCGATCGCCGAGCTGCGAGCGACAAGAGAGGCGCAGGACATCGTCATCATGCGCATGGCGGAGCTCACGACAGCGGCGGATTATTTCATCGTCTGCTCGGCGAATACGGCGACGCAGGTGCGCGCCATCGCCGACAATATCGAAGACGAGATGCTGGAAAAGCACGAAGCCGTATCTGCACAGAGGAAGGCTACCGCGAGGGCGAGTGGGTTCTCCTCGACTACGGCGACTGTGTCGCGCATGTTTTTCATGACGGAGAGCCGCGCGTTCTACGCTTTGGAAAGGCTATGGAGCGATGCGCCGGCAGAGCATATGAGGACTAGATGATGGCGGAAGAAAAGCGCAGGAAGTACGGACCGGAGTACGGTCGCCAGCTTTCGCGTCGCGCGTCTCGGCGACTTCGGCGCGTTCCTTGACGCTGAGACGGGCAGTACATCGGACGACATCCTGCTGCACAAGACGCAGCAGACGCGCGAACTGCCGTCGGAGAAGAGGTCGAAGTGTTCCTCTACCTCGATCCCAAGCATCGCCTGACGGCGAGCAGGCGGAGCGCCGCGCATGAAGGAAGGCGCAGATCGCACGGCTCACGGTCATCAACGTGAGCCGCGACGGCGCTTTCTCGATGTCGGCGCTGAGCGCGGCATCTTTCGCCCTACGCGGGAATGCGCGGCAGGGCCCTGCAGATCGGCGAGGTCGTCTGGGCGAAGCTCTACACGGACAAATCGGGAAGGCTCGCCGTGACGATGGAGGTCGAGGACGAACTGCGGCGCGCCTCGAAGCCCGCTACAGATGTGCGCGTCGGCGCTCATCTATCCGGCTCGATTTACAACATAACAGAGGCGGCGCGTTTATTTTCACCGACGAGGCGCTACATCGTGTTCGTTCCCCACAAGGACATGCGCGAGCGGCCGCGCGTGGGCGAGGAAGTCACGGTGCGCATCACCTATGTTCGTGCTGACGGCAGACTCAACGGTTCCTTGCGCGAGCCGAAGAGAAGGCGCTCGTCAGTGATGCCGAGCGGATCTTGGACTGCTGAGAGCCACAAGGGCAGGATGCCTTACAGTGACAAGACGGCGCCGGAAATCATCAAGGCGAAGTTCCAGATCAGCAAGGCGGCGTTCAAGCGGGCTATCGGACATCTGCTCAGGCAGGGCGCATCGAGAGAAGGATGGCTGGACGCTGCTCGTGGGCAGGCCGTCGGGCGCCGATGGCGAAGGCGCGTGAAAATAATCGACGATTCTTGCAAATAAAGAAGGATTTTAAACCTTTTAACGAATTGTTTCTTTGATTAAGTATCAAATCTAGGGGCGGATTTTTCATGGCAGACGGAAAAGACGAGAAGAAGGGCATTTGCTGGAAACTGGCACAAATGAATTTGAAATCATCGAGTTCAACATCGGCGCTGTCAATTACGGCATCAACGTCGCGAAGGTGCGTGAGGTCATCAAGGCTTCCGACTTCCCCGTGACGACGATGCCGCAGGCGCATCCGTACATCAACGGACTGTTTACCCTGCGCGGCAGGGCAGTGCCGCTCGTCGATCTGCCGCGCGCTCTCGGCGTCATGAGCGGACAGGCGGCGGGACGCTCGCAGAACATCATCGTGACGGAGATCAACGGCTACGACATGGGATTCCTTGTCGACAATGTTTCGCGCATCCATCGCATCTCGTGGAAGAACATGGAGCCGGCGCCGGAAGTCGGCGATCAGTCGCGCGTCGTCGGTCTTGTGAAGATGGAAGGCAAGATCATCCTTCTGCTCGACTTTGAGACGATCATGGCGGAGATCAATCCCGAGATCAATCAGAAGCTCACGACGGTTGATGATACGACGGAGGATATCAAGCAGAAGCGCGCCACGCAGCACATCATTGTGGCGGAGGACTCGGTGCTCCTGCGCGACCTTCTCGTCAATACGCTGCACGGCGCCGGATATACGTTCGTGCGCGACTTTGGCAACGGCGAAGATGCGTGGAACTTCCTAGAGAGGTCGCAGAGAAGACGGAGCCTGATCAGATTTTTTCGAGAAGGTGCGCATCATCATCTCGGATGTCGAGATGCCGAAGATGGACGGACACCGCCTGCATGAAGCTCGTGCGCGGCGACGACCGTCTGCGTCCGATTCCGCTCATCCTGTTCTCGTCGCTGATTTCCGAGGAAATGCGTCGCAAGGGCGACGACCTCGGAGCAAGTGCCCAGATTTCGAAGCCCGAGATCAACCAGCTTATCCAGCACGATCGATAAGCTGATTTTCGGCATCGACACGACGAGGCATGGACGACGATTTTTAAAAAGGATTCTTCTTGCCGCAGCGCCTTCAGCGGCTTTTTGCGGCACTCAACGAGGAAAAGAAAATTTTCGCAAATCCCTTGCAAAAGCAGCGACGTATCGTGTATAATCCTATTGTTGTCGATTTGCTGATGTGGCTCAGTCGGCCAGAGCGTATCCTCGGTGAGGATAAGGTCACCGGTTCAATCCCGGTCATCAGCTCCATCATAATGAGGGCGGCATAGCTCAGTTGGCTAGAGCATGCGGTTCATACCCGCAGTGTCCGGAGTTCAGATCTCTGTGCCGCCACCATTTTTAACCCCTGCGAGGGTTTTTGTTATGTTGGCGGGAAGTTTGGGGATTTTTCCGGACATTGTTGACACTCGGTGTTAGGTGTGATAAAGTATGTTAGTGATTTTATGGAAGGAGTGCTGAAACATGCGCAATGCCGTTACGTTGGCCTGCACGGTTTGCAGAACCGCAACTATCAGACCAACAAGAACAAGAAGAATGATCCCGATCGGCTTGAATTCAACAAGTATTGCAAGTTCTGCAAGAAGCATACGCCGCATAAAAAGCAAGTAAGCCTGCGGCTTGCAGCAATATGATACGGGGTGTGAATGCTGGCGGATGAAAGATCGTCAGCGCCGCAGTCTTCTTCAGGCGGTTTCAACCTCTTCCGTTTTCTTGGGCGAGGTCAAGGCGGAGATGAAGAAGGTGACATGGCCGACTCACAGGGAGCTGGTGACGTATGCGGCGTTGTGGGAGTGGCGGTCGTTGTCGTCTGTGCGCTGATCTGGGTATGCGATACGTTTTTGCAAGGCTGTTTCAACTTATTCTGCGATAGAAGGCTGGAGGCGCGATGGAATCTGAGAAGAAATGGTATGTGATTCATACCTATTCCGGATATGAGAACAAGGTCAAGGCGAATCTTGAGTCTCGCGTCCATACCATGGGGATGGAGGACAATATCTTCAATGTCATCGTCCCGATGGAGGAGGAGGCCGAAATCCAGGACTGGCAGAAGAAGCTCGTCAAGAAGAAGGTTTTTCCGGCTACGCCTTAGTCGAGATGATCGTCAATGACCGCTCGTGGTACGTCGTGCGCAACACGCCCGGGCGTCACGGGTTTCGTCGGCTCCGGGAACGAAGCCGATTCCGCTGTCGGAGCAGAAGTAAAGCATATCTTGAAATCCATGGGGCGGAGGAAGAGAAGCCCGTCGTCCATATCGATCTCGAGGTTGGGCAGGCTGTCCGCATCAATTCAGGCACTTTCGAGAATTTCGCCGCCACGGTGGCGAGGGTGCTTCCGAGAAGGGCAAGGTCAAGGTGCTCGTCGAGATGTTCGGGCGTGAAACTCCGCCGAAGTCTCGTACAATGAGATTGAAAAGATTTAGCTGTCGCAGCGCCGCAGGGTGCTGACCGCAGTATAACCCCTTTGGGAGGTGTTAAAAGTATGGCAAAGAAGGTCGCAAAAGCTCGTCAAGCTGCAGGTTGTTGCCCGGCAAGGCAAGTCCGGCTCCTCCGGTGGGCCCGGCGCTCGGTCAGGCAGGCGTCAACATCATGGCTTTCGTCAAGGAATTCAATGAGAGGACGGCCAAAACAGGCTGGTCTTGTCATTCGGTCGAAATCACGGTCTTCGAGGATCGTTCGTTTACGTTCATCACGAAGGCGCCGCCCGCCGCAATTCTTTTTGAAAAGCTGCGGCATTGAAAAAAAGCTTCCGGTGAGCCGAACAAGACGAAAGTCGCCAAGGTGCCGCTGCGCGAAAGCGCAGGAGATCGCGCAGATCGAAGATGCAGGATCTCAATGCGGCAGACCTCGAAAGCTGCTACGCGCATGATCGAGGAACGGCTCGCAGCATGGGCATCGAAATCGTCGATTGATTCGAGGCGCTCATGCTCGTGGCAGGAAACTACGCGCACAAACGTCAACTTGTGGACATTATGCGTCGCCCTTACATGAAACCAGCAATCGGTCTGCGCCTTCGGCTTGACCTCTTGAGGTTTCATTGTAAAACCGCTATGACCACGAAAGGGGAATTTTTGAATGGCAAAACACGGCAAAGAAATACCGGGATGCCGCGAAGCTTTGGAAGACGGAAAGCTCTACAGTGTCGCTGAGGCCATGGAACTCGTGAAGAAGACTGCGACGGCAAAGTTCGACGAGACGATCGAGACTGCACGTCCGTCTCGGCGTCGATCGAAAGTACGCCGATCAGCAGGTTCGCAGCGCCTATGGTTCTGCCGCACGGCACGGCAAGGCGAAGAAGGTTCTCGTCTTTGCCAAGGGCGAGAAAGGTCAAAAGGCTGAGGATGCAGGTGCTGATTACGTCGGCTCGGACGAGATCGTCACGAAGATTCAGGGCGGCTGGTTCGACTTCGATGTCGCCGTCGCTACGCCCGATATGATGGGCACGGTCGGTCGTCTCGGTAAGGTCTTGGGTCCTCGCGGTCTCATGCCGAACCCGAAGCTCGGTACGGTCACGATGGATCTTGTGAAGGCGATCAATGAGATCAAGGCGGTGAGGTCGAGTACCGTACGGACAAGGCAGGCAACATCCATGTCCCGATCAGCAAGGCTTCGTTCGATGTCGATAAGCTCAAGGCGAATTATCAGGCACTCATTGATACGCTTGTCCGCGTTCGTCCGGCGGCGGCGAAGGGCGCAGCATCCGTGCAATCACGGTCAGCTCCACGATGGGACCCGGCGTTCCGGTTGCTACGATGGCCTGATTCGACAACTACATAGAATGACTGCTAGACAGCAGGGTATGGATCTTCCATCTAACGAGCAAGTTGCTCGCCCGCCGAGTCGGATTCAGGCGCATTGCTTCAAAAGATGCGGCTTCCGCGCATACAGTTGGAAGCCGTTTTATTTTTGTTGAATCTCATTGAGAGGGGTGCAGAATGAATGCAAAGGTAAATGCAAAGAAGGAAGCGGTCGTCGCCGAGCTGAAGGGAAAGGCTTTCGACAGCGAAGGCGCCGTTTTACGAGCTACAAAGGCTTGACGGTGGCGCAGGACACGGCGCTTCGCCGCTACGCTTCGTGAGGCAGGCGTTTCGTATCATGTCGTCAAGAACACGATGACGCGCATCGCCGCGAAGGAACTCGAGTCTCGACGAACTTTGCGATCACTTGGAGGGACGACGGCTCTTGCCGTTTCCGCTGACGACGCTGCAGGCGCCGGCGAAGATCATCTGCGAGTTCATGAAGAAGAACAAGCTTGAAGACGCCCGGCATCCTGACGCTCAAAGGCAGGTCTTCTCGACGGACGCGTCATCGAGCGTCGCCGAGGTCAAGGCTTTGGCCGATCTGCCGTCGCGCGAGGTTCTTCTCGCAAAGCTCTTGGGCAGCATACGGTCTCCGATTGCGGGTACGGTCAACGTGCTCCGAGGAGTCATCCGCAACGCGGTCTATGTGCAGGGCGATCCGCAAGCAAAAGGAGGAGCGAGCTTCGCCTGAACCTTATAGAGTGCAGCGCTTGGGCAGATGCCCGTCAGCTTGCAGGCTGAATATATTTGAAGAAAACAATTTTATGGAGGTACAATCATGACTAAAGAAGAAATCATGCAGGCCATTGAGGGCATGACCGTCCTCGAACTTTCCGAACTCGTCAAGGCTATGGAAGAAGTTTGGCGTCAGTGCCGCAGCTCCGGTCGCTGTTGCTGCTGCCGGCGCTGCTCCGGCTGCTGCGGGCGGTGAAGAGAAGACCGAGTTCACGGTCGTTCTCGCTGCTGCAGGCGACAAGAAGATCAACGTCATCAAGGCTGTCCGCGAAGCTACGGGTCTCGGTCTGAAGGAAGCGAAGGAACTCGTTGACGGCGCTCCTGCTCCGATCAAGAGACATCGCGAAAGCGAGAGCAGACGAACTCAGGCGAAGCTCGAAGAGGCGGCGCAACGGTCGAGCTCAAGTAATTTGGGCGCAGCAGAAGCTGCATAGAAACCGCCCTTAGCAAGTCGATTTTCGACTGCAAGGGCGGATTTTCTGTTTGATTGGTTACGTTTCCTGCTGCAGCGTAAGCGGATGTTCGCTTTCCGTTTGCGCCGTCTTTCGCTTGCCGTTCCAACTATATTGGATTGTCAGCACGGTGAGCGCCGCGATGAACATGAAGAGCGCCATGAGAAAGTAGCCCGTGTCGAAGGGACCTGTTTCCGTCTTGAGCCAGCCCATCATGTAGGGGCCGACCCAGCCGCCGAGGTTGCCGCAGGAGTTGATGAGGGCGACGCTGCCGGCGGCGGCGGAGCCGAGAGAAGCTCGTCGGATCGTCCACCAGACGCCGCATGGCGGCGTAGATGCCGATGGCGGACGGGCAGACGAGGAAGAGCGCCGTGTACATATTATCGGCAAAGGGGCTGGGTCCCTAGCCCGACGGCGCCGACGAAGAGAGCGAGCGCGACGTGCCAGACCTTGTCGCCCGTCTTCGTCGAGGTCTTGCCGATGATGACCTGCACGAGGAGCGCCGCCGTCATCGGAATGGCGATGGCGCCGCCGAGAATCCGGTCGACCAGCCCGAAAGCCCCTTGAGTACCGTCGGCATCGAGTTGAAAGCCCCAGAAGCCGATGACCCACATGAAATAGATGAAGCAGAGCTTCAAGACCTTGGGATCGGAGAAAGCCTGAAAATCGTGACTTCTTGACGCTCTGCATACGCGCCTGCTCTTCGTACTGGCGGTTCAAAGTAATCCTTTTTCTTCTGCGCTGAGCCAGGAAAGCGGTCGGGCTTGTCCTCGACGAGTAGAAGAAAAATACGGCGAAGAGGAGGGCGGGCACTGCCTCCAAAGATGAACAGTTCCCTGCCAGCCGTGCATGCCGAAAAAGGATGTTTGCAGCAGGAATCCCGCGAGCGGCGCGCCGACGATCGTTGAGATGAGAGTGAGCGCTCAGCATGAGGGGATTGGCGCGCGCCTCTCCCTTTCGGAAAAACCAACGCGCGAAAGAGCACGGAGTAGATGACGGGGTAAAGGCTCGCTTCAGGCGCCGAGCAGGAAGCAGCAAAGGTAGAACTCCATCTGCGTCTGCATGAGATGCCATGAGATGCAGACAAGTCTGGTGAACATGATGCCGTGCGATCCACTTCGCGGCGGAAAAGCGGGCGGCGATGAGTGCGCGGGGGATTTCGGAGCAGATAGCCCCATGAAGAAGATGCCCGCGCCTGCGAAGATTTCGAGGGCGTGATCCAGTCGAGATCCTGCGTCATCGTCAGCGCTGCATAGGCGATGTTCACGCGGTCGATGCAGAGCGATGATGGACACGAGGAAGACGGGCAGGGATGATGCGCAGGTCGCGCTTTCGTCTGAGACGGGCGAGATCCAAATTTTCCGCATAGTTCCTCCTAAAAATAATGCAGGATGATAAACAAAAAGCTCCGCCCCTCGAAAGGGACGGAGGATTATCCGCGGTACCACCCAGATTCCCGCGTGAAGCGGGCAGCGCCGTGCAAACATACGCGCTTCCTCTAACGCGGAAGGGACGGCTCGACACTCGATTTCAGCTTTGCTTCTCAGGGAGGATTTTTCTTCGCGAAGCTTTCTGCCGCTTTTTCAGCACGGGCAGCTGCTCTGTAAGACAACGTATCACGAATACTCTTTCCCGTCATAGAATTTTAATGATGTATTCTTTCGTATCGTGAGCATTGAGTTGTAACCTCGATGAAGCATAATATACTCCTCGAAAAGAAGGTTGTCAAGCATTTGGAGAAAATTTATTTTCGCTTGGTCGATCGGGCTGCTTTTTGCTATGAAAATCAGAGGTCAAGCCCGAAGGGCGCAGAACGATGACTTTTCATGTAAAGACGGCGCACAATGTCAAAAAGTGGACGTGTGTGCGTGTAGTTTGCTATACTAGAGGAAGACCAGACCACCGCGCGGATAAGAAGCGCAGAAGAGAGGGAAAAACTCATGTATTTTCGCACACGCAGTACCGCATCAACCGCCGTCTGCAAAAGGCGTATCATGCCCTGCATACGAAACGGCGGCACGGAAGAGGAGGCGCGGGCGATTCGTCGGACGAATGCACATCGTCGAACTTTGCCCATGGCGGACTCATCAGTCACGAATGGGCGGCGGCCTTGGGGCATAGGCATGGACATGATATGGATTCGTAATGGCAGAGAATTGTCCCTGATATGATAAAATCCGATTGACATGAAATGGGGATGTGATAAACTAATCATTTTCTTCCAACTTCGAAGATTTGTGCTATAATGTATACGGATGGTAATTCCATGCGTTTTGCATGGGGAAGGAGCAGGAGGTGTGGTATTGCTTCAGGTTGGTGACACGGTTGTCCTATCCGATGCATGGGGCAGGCGTGATTTCCAGGCATAAGGATTGCGAGGTGCTCGGCGAGGCAAATCCTATTAGTGCTTCAAAATGCCATTGGGCAACATGAAGGTCATGATACCGACGGATAACGTGGATAATATGGGTCTTCAGACGTGATTCCCGGAGCGCAGGTCGAAAAGAGGTCAGGACATTTGCAGATGGCTCCCGAGCGTGCGACGGAAGCTGGAACAAAGCGCTTTCATGCAGATCTTGAGCGCGCATGAAGAGCGGCGATATATGCGATGTGGCGGCTGTCGCGCGGAATCTCGTCCTACAGGATCGCCTGCACCAAGATTTCTAGCGGCGAGCGGGCGCCTTCTGGATCTGCGCGCGGCAGATTATCGTCAGTGAGCTTGTCTATGCCTGCAGCAAATCGCCCGAGAAGTCAAGTCGTGGATGGATGGCATCCTTGCGGAAAACGATTTGCCTGATGCTGACGATCACTGGGGAAGACCCCGGCGATTCGAGAGTGATTTTCTTTTGACAAAGCCGAATAGATTTAGTATGATAAATCTGTTTGGCTTTGTCATTCAATATGGGGAGGGATGTTTATTGCTCGAAAAAAAGTATTGCGTTTTCATCACGCTGATCTTCGCCATTCTCAGGAGCGCTCATGCAACGCCAGTCCGCTCTAACCTTGTTTCTGAGCACGGAAGTTCTCAAAGCTGGATCTCGGACTCTTCGACGACGCTCGCTTCGCTCAGTCTGCATCCTCGTCGGTGCTGTTTTGGGCGGGGTTCTCGGCTTCATCACGACGCCTCTTTTCACGAGCTACGCTCAAGCGCTTCACCTGTGGGTCGAAACGCAGCTGAACAAGATGCCGATTCGGCGAGTGTCATCGCAGGCGCAGCGGGGTTGGCCATCGGACTATCATTGCAAATTTATTGGGAGCGGCGTTTTCCAATATCCCGCTCGTCGGCGCATATTTTCTCTGTCGTTTTTCAGCATCGTGTTCGGCTATCTCGGCATTCGCACATCACGATCAAGAAGCGCAGGAAGTCGGCGATCTTTTCGGCACGCTGCGAATCTGATCAGCAAGAGCCGCGAAGCGAAGGCGCGAGGCGAAAGGCCAAGGAAGCGCTGAACGAATCAGCAGGAACAGAAATCGTCCAAGCTCACAAGCTGCTCGATACGAGCGTCATCATCGACGGACATTGCCGATATAGTGAGACGGGATTCATCGACGGTGCATTGCTCATCCCTGAGTTCGTCTTGGAAGAACTGCAGCACATCGCGGATTCCTCAGGCGCCTTGAAGCGCGTGCTGCGCAGCAGGCGCGGACTCGATGTCCTGCAGCGCATGCGCACGGAATCGAAGATGGAGGTCGAGATCACAGGTCAGGATTTTGACGACATCGCCAGAGGTCGACTCGAAACGTGCGTCTCGCGCGGGTCGTGGGCGGTAAGCTCATCACGAACGATTTCAACCTGAACAAGGTTGCAGAGTTGCGCGACGTGCCGTCCTCAACATCAACGAGCTTTCCAATGCCGTGAAGCCCGGTCGTCATTCGGGCGAGACGATGCGCGTTTCCGTCGTCAAGGAAGGCATGAGGCGGGACGGCGTCGCCTATCTCGATGACGGCACGATGATCGTCATCGAGAACGGCCGCCGCCATATCAACAATACGATGAAGTGGAGGTCACGTCGGCGCTGCAGACAGCAGCCGGACGCATGATTTTGCAAAGCCAGACATTGGTGAAGAAGTGCCGCCGATGGGTCATGCGACTTATCGGCGGCGCGTTATAAAAGCAGATATATGCAAGGAACTTTATGGTTTCCGTGATTTTTCCGGCGGCGGGTGCGGGAAGGCGAATGAAAGCGGACAAAGACAAGGTGCTTCTGGAACTTTCAGGCGTGCCGATCCTGCTTCGCACGCTGCGGCGCTTTTCCGCCGTGCCTGCGGTCGCCGAACTGATCGTCGTCGTCGCCAAGGATGAGATCGCTTTTGTCGAGGGATGCTGGAGAAGGCGCAGGGATTGAAAACCTTGGCGCGTTGTTCAAGGCGGCGCTGAGCGTCGTATTCGATCGCGAACGGCATGGCGCATCTCGCCGCAGATGCCGACATTGTGCTCGTGCACGATGCGGCGAGGAGCCTTAGTGAGCCTTGCTGCAATCGAAGCGGTCATCTTTGCAGCGCGTGAGAAGGGCGCAGCCATCGCTGCCGTGCGTGCGAAGAACACGATCAAGGTCGTCGGCGAGGATGGACGCGTCGAGGCGGCGCGCGCGTCTGAAGTCTCTGGGAGGTGCAGGCGCCGCAGGATTTCGCCGCGAGATTTTGCAGCGCGCCTGAGGAAGGCGGCGCAGGACGGCTTCTCCCTCGGCACGGACGACGCGAGCCTCGTCGAGCAAATCGGCGGGGCGGTCTTCGTCGTCGAGCGACTACGGCAATTTAGAAGATCACGGCGCCTGAAGATTTGTGGATGGCGGAGGCGCTTTTGGCGCATTCTGCAGGAGTTGTGGATGAAATGAAGGTGACGATACTGGTTGGCATGGGTACGACGTGCACCGCACGGTGACAGGGCGCAAAGCTCATCGTGGGCGGGCGTCGATATCCCAGCTGAATATGGGCTTCTAGGACGTTCAGACGCCGAGTGTGCTGCTGCATGCCGTCGAGGACGCTCTCTTGGGCGCGGCGGCGCTTGGCGATCTCGGCACGGGCACTTTCCGACAGTGACGATCGCTGGAAGGCGTGTCGAGCATGAAGCTCTTGGAGCATGTCGCACAAATGTGCTTCGTACGAAGGCTATCGCGTCGGCAGCATCGACGCGACAATCGTGGCGCAGCGTCGCAGTTCGCGCCCTACATCGAGGAGATGCGCCGTAACATCGCAGCTCGGTTGAGCTGGATCAGGTGAACGTGAAGGCGACGACGGAAGAGAAGCTCGGTTTTACGGGCGAGGGAGAAGGCATATCCGCCTACGCTGTCGCTTCTTTGGAGCGAATGGAGGAGAAAAATAAATGCTGAGGGTTTGCAATGCGCTGACGCGCGAGAAAGAGGTTCAAGCCTCGAGGCGGGCAAGGCGAGCATCTACTGCTGCGGCGTGACGCCGTACAACGACTCCGCATATCGGCAACGCGCGTCCCTTTGTCATGGGACGTCGTGCGCCGCTATCTCGAAGAAGGGCTATGCCGTGCGTTACGTGCAGAACTTCACGGACATCGACGCAAGATCATCCGCGCGCAAAGGAGGCGGGCAGAGACGTGGAAGGAACTCGCCGATCACTACATCGCGGAATATTTCCAAGGCGATTGACGCGCTCAACGTGCGCCGCGCCGGCCTATCCGCGCGTTTCGGAGCATATTGCGGACGTGCTCGCCGTGATCGAAAAGCTGATCGAGAAGGGCTATGCCTATGCGCTCGACGGCGGCGTCTACTACAGCGTGGAGCGCCGCGAGCTACGGCAAGCTCAGCGGCGCCTCAGTGGACGACATGCAGGCGGGCGCACGCGTCGGCGTCGACGAGCGCAAGCATCATCCGATGGATTTTCGCGCTGTGGAAGGCGGCGAAGCCGGGAGAGCCGTCTTGGGACAGTCCGTGGGGCAGAGGCGTCGGGCTGGCGCATCAGTGTTCAACGATGTCGATGAAGTATCTGGGCGAGGACGTTCGACTCCACGGCGGCGGCAGCGATCTCATCTTCCGCATCACGAGAACGAGATCGCACGAGGCGCAGGCATGCACGGGCGACGACCACAGCTTCGCTCGCTACTGGCTGCACAACGGCTTCATCACGATCCGCTGACGAGGAAGATGTCGAGGTGAAAACAACAACTTCTTCACCGTGGGGACATTTTGGAGAAATACACGGGGGAGGTCGTGCGCTTCTTCATCGTGCAGACGCACTACCGCAGTCCGCTCGATTTCACCGACGAAGCGCTTGGCGGAGGCGAAGACGAGCCTCGCACGCCTCAGAATTCGTGGGACAACACTGCAGAGCTCTCGTCGCGCGCAAGGACGAGGGCGCTGGCAGCGCGAAGTCGCTTTGGCAGCGGCGATGGAAGCCAAGGCGGCGTTCTATGAAGCGATGGACGACGATTTCAATACGGCGCTCGCCATCAGCCTACCTTTTCTCCCTATCGAAGGAAATCAATATCTATTACAACGAGGTCACGACGGGCGCAGCTGCCTTCGACGCGGCGAACTTCACAAGGTTCGTGCCGTCTACGCCGAGATGGCGGAAGTCATCGGCATCTTCGAGGCGAAGGAAGAAAAAGGCGGCGGACGGGCTGTCGACAGCCTTATGGAACTTCTCCTCAATCTGCGCCAGAAGGCGCGAGAGAGAAAGAATTGAGCGCTCGCCGATCATCTGCGCGACGAACTCAAGGCTCGCAGCGTCGTCATCGAGGATACGCCGCAGGGCGCAAGTGGAAAGCGCGCATGAGGGTTTGATCGCTTTCGCGCCATCGTCGGCTCGATGTTCACGCCGACGGCGAGGCGGCATCGCCGAGCGCTACGAAGGAATCGATGTGCGCCTCGCCAGCCCCCTCGTGCTCGCCTACATCGGCGATGCCTACTTCCATCTCTTCGTGCGCGCGCCTCTATCCTTCAGAGCGATCGCAGGTGCGTCTGAGTGACTTTGCGGCGCGCAGATCGTCTCGGCGGTCTGGCAGGCGAAGGCATATCACGCGATTGAGGGCGTCTGACGGGCGCGAGCGCGGCATCTTCCGCCGCGGCAGGAACGCGAGAGCCATGCGCCGCGCCGCGCTGAGGCGTCGCCGAGTACCATGCGAGGCACGGGCTTCGAGGCGCTGCTGCACGCTGTTTTTGGAAAAGATACGGAGCGTTTGGACGAGATTGCCGAATGGGCGTTTCAGGCCATCGCGCAGGGCATGATGGCGGAGTTGCCGCTAAACGCGGACGGCGCGTGAAGAAAGGGCGGCTGAATGACGGCACGCCTTACGAAGATGAAAGGAAAAGAGCCTTGGAAATACAGTTGATTGCAAAGAGCGCGAATTACCTCAAAACGTGCTGGACGGCAGCATGCCTGCTACAACGCGGATTCGCCCATCGAGCTTCTGGCCGAGGAAAGAGCGAGGCGGATATGCTGCGCCTGTTGGATCGCATCATGACGACGAAAGCACCTCTCGGTCGTCGAGCACTGCTCGATGACGTTTGCCGTCAAAGGCGTCTCGCGCACGCTATCGCGCGCGATATTCGCGCCACCGCATCGGCGTGTCGCTGAGGCGTCCAGAGCCAGCGCTACGTTTCGGAGCAGTCGGAAAGAAAAGCAGGCGGACGGCATCTTCGCCCACGTCGTGCCCGAGGACGATTCGTGGGAAGGAAGCGGCGTATGTGCGCTATATCGGAAACGATGCAGGGCGATTCAAAAGGCCTACGACGATCCCTCGCGCTCGGCGTGGCGAAGCAGGACGCACGCTTCGTGCTGCCGGGCGCGGCGTGCACGAATTTCGTGACGACGGCTCAATCTGCGCTCCTTCGCGGATGTCTACGAAAAGCGCGTGACGACGCGCGGGCGCACAGTGGGAGATCCGCGACATGATGCTCGGGATGCGCGACCTCCTCGTCGAAGAAAGAGCCGTGGCTCGCGAGGTACATCGTGAAGCCCGAGTGCGCTGAATGAAGAGCGGAAGATGGTGCGAAGCGATGAAACGAAGCAGAAGAAACGGCCTGCGAAGGAAGAGCGGACAGTCTGCAAGCGCGGCGGGAGGCAGGGAAGAGGCGCGATGCGCCTTCTGCCGATAAGTTCTCGTCGGCAGGAACGCCGTCTTCGAGGCGCTGAAGGCGAGGGCGCGGCATCAATCGCATCCTCGTCGCGCAGGGCGCGAAGGAGGCGGCGCTCGCGCCGCTTCTCTCGCTGCACGCGAGCAGGGCGTGCCCGTGCGGGCGAGCAAGCGAGAGAAGCTCGACCCAGCTCGCGCCCGACATGCGCCACCGGTGTCATCGCCTATGCTGCGCCCGTTGCCTACGCCTCGGCTCGATGACGCGTCTTCGCGTGCGCCGAGGAAAAGGGCGAACCGCCTCTCCTCCTGCTGCTCGATGAGATCGAAGATCCGCACAACTTCGGCGCGCTCCTGCGCACGGCGGACGCGGCGGGCGTGCACGGCGATGCTCGTGCCCGAGCGCCGCGGCTGCGCGCTGACGGCGACGGTCGCCAAGACCTCGGCAGGCGCCGTCGAGACATGTGCGCGTCGTGCGCATCAGCAACATCGTGCAGGGAGATGAAGCGCCTCAAGGGCGTGGCCTCTGGTTCGTCGGCGCCGATATGGCGGGCGATGAGGACATGTTCCATGCCGACTTGACGGGGGCTTTGTGCATCGTGCATCGGCAGCGAGGGCAGGGACTCAGCCGCCTCGTCAGAGGAGACGTGCGACTTTCTCGTGCGCATCCCGATGCATGGGGCGATCAACTCTCTCAACCGCTTCCGTCGCCGGGCGCCTCCTCATGTACGAGGCAGACGCGCGCCTCTTGGGAAGGGCGTAAGGCGATGGCGAAGCGTGAACACTTCATCATCGACGGCTCAGCGTCATCCGTAGCGCTGCCCGAGGCTGGCCTCCTGCGCGGGCGCGACCTTTGCGGAAGCGCGTGACCGCTTGCTTCACCTGCTCATGGAATACGGCGCTACGAAAATACGATATGACCGTCGTCTTTGACGCTCTTTGCAAGCGGCGAAGGCACGAAGAACAGGTCGCGCCGACTTCGAGGTCATCTCACACGGGCGAAAGGCGTGACGGCGGACAGCTGCATCGAGCGCCTTGCCTATGAATCCGTGCGCACACTCGCGCGAGGTGCACGTCGACCTCCGACGGCGCCGAACAGTCAGCGATCCTCGGCGCGGGCGCCGCTATCGCATCTCATCAGCGGAGCTGGCGGCGTGAAGACGACGAAAAGATTGCCGACGAGTGCCCGGGCGAAGTGACGCTGCCCTTTCGCGCAGCGAAGTCGGCTCGCGCATCGACAGCCGCACGGCGGCGAGCTCGACGCTCTGCGAAAGCGGAAGCCGCTGAAATGTACGGGAAAAAGGCGCGGACAAATGAGAAATATGCGCAGCAAAACGCGCCAAAGGCGGAAAAAGCCGCGCCGCGCCTGACGTTCGGGCACCTGGCGGAGTATAATCAAAGCAGTCAGAGAGCGAAGGATCGGCAGCCCCTCTGGGGAGTATCGTTTTCTTCAAGTGGAAAGACAGCACGAGATGAGGGTCGATGCTATGGAAGCGGAAATGAGAGCAGCAGCATGCTTTACGGTTTGAAGGAGTTTGACGGCCTGACGGATGAGAAGTCATTTCGAGGATCAAGGAAAATTGCCAGCAACATCGCTCTGGATTACTTGATCAACAAGTATCACAACTTCGTTCGCGCGAAGGCGCCCTCCCCTCATCGGCGCTGACCGCGGGACATCGTGCAGAGGAGCAGATCGGCCTTTTACAAAGGCGATTCGCGATTTCCGCAACGACCGCTTCGTCCTTTCGCGCGTTTGCTGAGCTCTGTGTGACGCGCCAGATCATCACGGCGATCAAGACGGCGACGCGCCAAGCACATCCGCTGAATTCGCGCATATGCGCTCAACAAGCCGATTTACGATGAGGATTCCGACCGCACGCTCCTTGATATTTTGCGGAGCACGCGTTTCGAATCTGAGGCTCGTCATCAGTCAGGAAAGAGTTCGTCGGCATCGAGGAAAAGATGGAAGATCTGAGCGATGCTCGAATGGCGCGATGCTCGCATGAGCTACGACGGCAAGTCGTATCAGGAGATCATCAGCGTCGACCTCGGCCGCCATGTCAAGTCCATCGACAATGCGCTGCAGCGCGTGAGAGCGCAAGCTGGAACGCTTTCCATGGAAAACCGCAGGAACGAAGGTTGACATCACGACGGTCTACCGAGGTTTGAGCACGATCAATCATCGATGCGACGCGCCTTGGCGTCGATGCAGCGGAAATGAGAGGCAGCCGCTTTCCAGCCAGGCGCTTGGCATGGAGCGGCTTTTTCTGTCATGCGGGAAGGGCGCTCGGCAGATCTGGGCGGCAAGCGGCTCTTGACGGTGGGTTCGCGTAGAGCCTTCCGATGCTAAAAGCGTGCAGGAAAAGCAAGGGAAAGGTGAAATGCATGGAAAACTGGAAAAGAATACGCAAGCTCGATTGGTTCATCCTTGTCGTGGCCGTCTGGCTCATGGCCACGCTTGACTATGACAATTTGCAGACCATCGGCATCGCCTATCTCGTTTCGATGGCGCTGTGGACCGTGTTCCTCATCATGCGCGTCGTTTTCGATGCGCACGAGAAGAAAGAGCGAGGTCGGCGAAGAGAAATAGAGGAAAGGCGGTTTTCTCTCGACCTCGACGGCACGATCATCGATGTCACGCACAAAGAGGCCGCTGCCTGCCGAGGCGGTGCGCGCGGCGATCCGCCGTCTGCGGGAAGCAGGACACTATGCCTTCGTTGCCACGGGGCGTCGCATGCAGCTTCATTGAGCAGGGGCTGCTCGACCTCGGCTTCGACGGTTTCGTGCTCATGAACGGGCGCCGTCGTCATGGTCGGCGGTGAAATCATCTTCCAGAAGCCTCTGCCTCCTTCGCTCGTCTGCCGCATCGTGCGTCTGGCGCAGGAGAAAGGGCTTGGACTTCTGCGAGGGAAAGCGTGGATTTTACCTACATGGGCGCGGAATGCAAGGGGTTGCAAGCCTTCTTCAAGAGCTTCGATGTGCCCGCTTGACTTCTTTTCGCCGCGATTTTTCTTGGCGCGATGTCTGTGACCTACAAGATGGAGTTTTTATGCTGCAGAGCGCACGTCCTTTGCGGACTTCCTGCAGCTTCCGGGCGTCACAGGGCTCGTCGATGCGGCGCACGGCAGGAACCTCGGAGCTGTATTCCGCGCACGAATCGAAGAGCTGCAGGCATCCTTCCATGCACTCAGAATACATCAGCGTTCCCGTGGAAAGCCACGCTTTCGGCGATCGACGAACGACATCGAGATGATGCAGACCGTCGCGCACGCCCTCGTCAGTGGGGAACGCCAACGAGGCTGCTGCCCCATGCTGAGACCGTCGTGCCACGGTGCTGGAAGACGGTGCAGCGTGGGGAATCGAGCACTGCACTTTGCAGGACGATTGAAGTGTGACAGCTTAGACAGAACGATGGGAGAAACCTTATGAAGAAAATGCTGGGCATGCTCGCCGCACTCGTTTTTGCCTGCACGCTGCTGACGGGCTGCATGGGAGCGCCGAACGCGGCGCAGGAGCAACGCAGGCGAAGGGCGGCGCTCTAAACGTCAAGGTGCTCGGCGTCCGGGCGGGGCAGCGCCATCCTCATACGAACGGCGGATCGAGACCATATTCATCGACACGGGCGACCTCGACGAGCATCCAAAGCTCGAGCGGCGCTCAAGAAAGAAAACATCAAGACGGTCGACAAGCTCATCATCACCCATCCCCATGACCGACCATCTGGGCGGCGCTTCGTCCTCTTCAAGAACTGCGAGGTCAAGGCGGTCTATGACGGCGAGCCGACGACGGCGAAGTTCTACCGCGAATACCTGAAGACCATCAGAGTCGAAGAACATTCCCTACAAGGCGCTCGTCGACGGCGATGCTCGACTTCGGCGGCGGCGTTTCGTTTCACGTTCTGAGTCCGACGGCCGAGATGGTGAAGGAGCGGCAGCAGAAGAAACGGCAAGCCGAACCTCAACATCAACTCGATTGTCGCGAGGCTCGAATACGGCGACTTTCACGATGCTCTTCACGAGGCGATGCAGAAAAAGAGACGGAGAACTCGACGCTCTCGCGCCACAGCGCGGCCGACCTCAAGAGCCTCGTCCTCAGGCGCCGCACCACGGCAGCAGGGACATCGTCGACAGCGGCGTTTTTGAAGGCGACGGCGCCCGAGGTCGTCGCGATCTCCTGCGGTGCGGGCAACGATTACGGGCATCCGCACAAGGGAAGTCCTCGAAAGATCGAGGAATTCAACATCGGGTCTATCGCACCGACCAAGGCGGCACGATCGCCATAACCTCGGACGGCAAGACCTACAGCGTGAAGGAGGGAAAAAGTAAATGGCATTTGCCGTCATCGATCGCTTCGAGGAAGAAAAGGCGGTTCTCCTCGTAGAGAGGAAGAGAAAGAGTCGTCTTTCCCGTGGACGAACTGCCCGCAGGGCTTTCGGAGGGCGATTACATCGATGGAGATTTCAGCGACGAAGAGCGTACGAGAGAGGCGCGTGAAGAATCGGAGTCGCTCTTAAGAAAGCCCTCAAGGAGATTGAGAAGTGAGATGGAATTCGGGCTCGAGCGCTCTTATGAGATTGACGATAGGAGTGGTTTTTGTACAAACAGTGTCCGTCAGCCTTTTTCCTTATAGCGCTCATGCTCTTTGCCCCAGGGCCTTCGCCGCGCGGGCGCGAGCTCAATGACCTCCAGTATCAGGTGCTCGGGGAGGATGGACGCAGCGTGCTGCGCATCGAGATCGGCATGGAGTCGTGCGGATGTTTCCTGCACGGTTCAGAAAAGATTCGTCGAAGCCCAAGCATCTGATTGTGGCCGTGCAGGATGCGAAACTCGGCGCCATGCGCACGGATGCGACGCTCGACGGCGCACTCGGACGCTTCATGACGCTGCGCGAGGCGGGACGGCGCGGCGTGGAGATCATGGTTTCCTTCGCCTCGGAGGTGGAGGAGCAGGGAGTCGCCGTCTACGCGCCTGCCGATCGCAGCGCAGAAGGCGGATCGCCTCGTCATCGACGTGATGGCGCCCGTCGCTGCTCCTGTGCGGCCTTCGTTTGCACCCGATGGCATCGAGGCGTCGCCGGACATACAATCGTGCTCGAGTCCGGGCACGGCGGCAGCGATTCGGGCGCGGTCGGCCCGAGCGGCGTGCGTGAAAAGGATGTGGCTCTCGGTGGCGCAGAAGGTGCAGCGTCTCTTGGAAGGTGCAGGTGCGCACGTCGTGATGACGCGGACGACGGATCGCGGCGTCTACGGCCCGAACGCTTCGAGACGGACGGGAACTGCACGGCGCGTGTCGATGTCGCTGAGCGCACGCCGGGAGCGGAGCTGTTCTTGAGCATCCACTGCAACGCTTTTCCAGCCCGATGGCGAACGGTACGGAAACGTATTCGTATTATGGCTCGATCGAGGGCGGCAGACTCGCCGCGATCCTGCAGAAGAGCTTCTTACGGCAGTGGCCTGCGAGGATCGCGGTGCGAAGGAGGCAAACCTCTACGATGCTCAAACATTGACATACCTGCCTCTCTTGTCGAGCTTGCTTTCATCTCGAGACGAACGTGAAGCTCTTGACCTCAGAGGATTTTAAAATAAGATGGCATTTGCCATAGCGAAGAGCTGAGCCGCTTCTTTGTGGGCGAATAGAGCAGAAAAGAAGGCGGTTTTTAGAATGAAAATCATGAGGAATCCCGTGCTCGCGCTCTTCATGCTGCTGATGCTTCTCCTTGCTGTGGGCTGCGGGGCGAACGACAAATCAAGGGCGCGGACACGTCGGCGGCAGAACAGCCAGCGGCGACGGACAAGAAGGACGCGGGACGAAAGAGACGGCTGCGGCCAAGCAGGCGGAAAAAGATTGGCATCAAGGTCTACTATCCCGACGACAGCGGCATGAAAGCTCGTAGCTGAGACGCGCACGGTCGAGACGACGCAGGGACGGCAAGTACAAGGCGGCGATGGAATCTCTGCTCTCGGTACGAAGGCGAAGGGCGTCATCACGATCATCCCCAAGAAGACGAAGCTCAAGAGCGTCGCTGTCAAGGACAGTATTGCTACCGTCGATTTCAGCGAAGATCTCGTCAAGGAACTTTGCAGGAGGCTCGACAGGGGAGAGGAAATGCTCGTCGGCTCCATCGTCAACACCTGACCGAGTTCCCCGAGGTGGAAGTCCGTGCAGATCCTCCTCGAAGGAAAAAGTCGACTCTCTGGCGGTCATCTCGACGTCGAAGCCGCTCAAGCGCATGACAGAACTTCTGTGAAAGAATGCGGGATGCTTCCAAGACGAGGAGAAGTTTCCTTATGAAAAAGGGCTGCCGCACTAATCTAAGTGTGACAGCCCCTTTTGTTCTGCTGTAAGATGGTCATTTATCTCTGCGGTGAGATCGCATTGGACGATCTTTATCGTGTCATGTTTTGCAAGCAGAAACAACAAGAAATTTTCGATGAAATAAGCAGAACAGCGGAAGATTGTTTTTCTCAGCACAGGGAAGGGATGAGGAAATGAGCATGAGAATCGGAACTGTCGTGCGCGGGCGCGAGCGAGCGCTTCTGTATCTGCGCCATCCTCTGCCATGGCATTGAAGGGCAAGAAGAGGCGCAGCTCGGCGCGGCCGCTGAGGTGCTGATCAGCAGGAAAGCGCGCATCCTGCAGCTGACGGAAAAGGACGCGAAGGAGATCCTGCGAGACGAAAAGGATTTTGAGCCCCTGACAGGGCGCGACAGGATCGCCGATGTCGATAAAACGCGGCAGGGCGTCAAGGCGGAAAAGGAGCGCGTCGTTGCGATCGAGGAACTGCTCAGGACGATGATACGCTGACGGATGATGAAAAGAAGGCGCTGAAAGAGGAGAGGAAAGCTCCTGTCGCATATCGTCGCGACTTCGTACGACGATCGAGATCCTCGATGATTTACGATTTGAAGAGGGAGCTGGAAAAGAAAAGCCGCCGCGGCGCGCGAGGAGATCGAAAAGCGACCGTCTGCGCGCACTCTCTGCCGAAGGATGAGGACGGGGACTGACTGGTTTAATGCCAGTGCGGATGAGCTGAATGAACGGCTCAAAAGGATTTTGAAAAAGCAATCGCCGCCATGAAAGGCGAGCGCGTCGCGGATCCTCTGGGGATGAGGGACAGGCTGCAGAGAGAGTTTGACGAGCTGGATGCCAGCGCCTCGAAACTCGATATATGAAGCAGCATGTTGCAGGATGGCGGAATGCGTTGGGATGGAAGCTGCTGAAGTTCGGCGGGTCGGACGCCAGGAGGCTTCAGATGAAGCCGTGCAGGAGATGAAGGAAGAGCGAAAAAGAGCTCGAAGAAATCAATCAGATGAAGGAAGGGCTCCTGCAGCTGCCGCCTGAAAAGGCGCAGCCGGAGAAGATGCGACGCTGCGAAGAAAAGGAAAAGCAAGGGCAGAGGAAAATGCCGCGATCGACGGCACCGCCGCCGCCCGCGCCGCCGTCCGCACCGCCATCGCACGCTATATGGCGAAAGCATTGGAAGAAAAGAACTGCCGTTGGAAGCAGCGTTTGCGCTTCGACAGCAGTTCTTTTTCGATATACAGTTTATATCTCGCTCTTTCTCACGGCGTCGAACGTGTCCGTGATGCTTTGCCAGGCTCTTTGTCCAGCGGCTCACGATGTAGATGGCGCAGAGGGCAGGATGAAGCCGGGATGATCTCGTAGAGGCCGAAGAGAGCGAACTGCTTCCATACGAGGACGGTGGCGCCGCCCGTGATGATGCCCGCGAGGATGCCGTTTCTCGTGGCGCGGCGCGAAGAGCGAGGCGAGCAATGCGGGGCCGAAGGCGGCGCTCGAGAAGCTCTGCGCATGCGTAGAGCGACCATGTCGAGGATGAGGCTCTCAGGATTTCGCCGGCGAAGCGTCAGAGAGAGGGCGGCAATCGCGGAGGACGGAGGCGGCTGACCAGACGGGTTCGCTTTGGCTCGCGTTCTTATGAAGCGGCGAGCGGTAGAAATCCTGTGCGAGGCTGAAGCTGCGACGAAGCTGCGCTGATGCCGTGCTCGCTGATGGCGGCGAGAACAGCGGAGAGGATGAGTCCAGCGATGAAGGGGTTGAAGATCGAATCCGTCATCACGAGGAAAACCGTTCTCCGTGCTGCCGTGCCGAGCGGCTCGGTAAAGGTAGCGCGATCCGACCATGCGCTGACGAGGACGGCAGCGGCGAGCGAGATGGCGACCCACGTCATGGCGATGTGCGTAGCGCGTCCGAGTTCGAGCGGATGAGCGGATTGCCGCCATGAAGCGTACGAGGATGTGCGGCTGACCGAAGTAGCCGAGTCAGCCCAGCCAGGCGAGATGAACTCGAGTGAAACCGAGCGTCGAAACCGTCAGGCTTCTGGAAAGAGTTGAAGAACGACGGCTCCATCGTGCAGATGGCAGCAGCGTCACGGACGGACCGCCGAGCGAGATGGGAGGCGGCGGCGGGCACGAGCAGGATGGCGAAGAAACATCGCGAGCGTCCGGATGAAGTCTGTCAGCAGACGGCGAGGGAAGCCGCCCGCGAGCGTGTAGAAGACGACGACGGAAAGCGCCGAGGAACAGCGCCTGCGTGTAGGGAAGCTGAAGATCGTCTCGAAGCTGCCGCCCGCGACGAAGCCCGACGATGTGTAGATGATGAAGAAGAGCAAGATGAAGACGGCGGGGATGATGCGCAGAAGGTTCGACTGTGTCCTCATGGCGATTCTGCAGAAAATCGGGCAGCGTCCAGCGAGGTGTTAGCAAGCTCCGTATATTTTTCAGAGCGTGCGGCAACGAACTTCCGAGTTCGCATAGTGCCGAGCACGCAAGCCCAAGGCGATCCAGCCCGCATTGAGTCCCGCGATGTAGGCGGCGGGCAGCCCATGGGCATCCAGCCGCTCATGTCCGGAGGCCTCGGCGCTCAAGGACGTGACCCATGCCGCCCGAGCTTGCGGGTTGCGAGAATGTGATCCGCCATGGAGCGCGTGCGCCGATAGTAGTGAGATGCCGATGAGCATCATGAGGCCGAGGTAGACGATGAATGCGATGATGATCGCCATGTTGTTTGTCAAGATAAGTCCCCTAAAGAGGCACGGATGAATTCTACGGATATACTTCCTATTACTAATGAATAAGAGGAATTTGTCACGAAAAGCTGCCAGAAATTTAAGTGTGTCAGTGAGTTCAATTCAGTTGTCTACAAAGCTTTGTCTGCAGGAATCACTTGCCTACAATCTCTACCGAAGATGCGAGCCGTTTCCTCGTTGGCACTTTTCCTCCTTTTTCACGGAAATTTACGCTGCTTGACAAATAGAAGTCAAGTGAAATGTCATAATCGGAGTGAAAAGTAAAGCGGAGATGCCGTGATGCGATAGGCGTCTGCTGGATGCCTTTATTTTTCGCCTCTTTTTACGCCGATTCACACGCTTCTTCTTTGCGGTGAAGTACCGCATACTTGATGCGTGCCACTTTCATCCCGGCACGGAAGGAGGTGCATGGAAGAATGGAAAATGTCACCACCGTTCCTTATCTCCGTCGCGGCAGGGATAGTCAGCCACTACCTCTGCAGATGGCTTGACGGAGAGAGCAAATGGCAACAAGCCTGAGCGTTAAGCCCCTGCTCGCAATATGGGAATGAAAAAGCCCCCAAGAGCGCAAACTTGGGGCTTTTTGCTGTCGGAAATGGTATCACCACCACATTCCAGCCATTCATAGTATAGCATATCCAGTTGTCTGTATGCAGCTAAACCCGTCGAAATCGAGGGGTTTAACCGTATCCGGATTCGATGGCGGTTGTCTCCAGATCGGTGACTTTTGCACGCTCACATACGCCACAAGGTTTGTAGCCGTCTGCGATTGCTTCATCGCGCGTGAATCGTAAGGGAACAAAGTGGGGCGCGTCAGGGTGTTTGATGGTGCGGCAGTCGGCGAAGTGGAGATTGCGGATTTCGTGTTCGCGAGGTAGTCTGACGCGAGGGCGGGCGTGGCAATCCGAGAGCGCCATGGTCGCGATGGTGGCAGTGCGAATTTCTTGAGCATGGGATAGTCCTCCTCTGAGAGTTCGTTCAAATAATTTTACGGGAAAAATAGCTCCTCTTGCGTATTGGCGATTTCACCGCTTTCCCAACGCGATATGGCAGCCTCGCTCACCGACATTTGTCGGCAACTTCTTCTTTGCTATAGGGCCTAAAAAGCCAACCTGTTCTTTCTAATAACATCTTTCACGTTCATAATAATAGCACCTCCCTATTATCATGAAAAGTGTCCCTTATGCTCTAGATCCCTTGCATAAAGAACTTCTTCCTATATAATACCAATTAGGTAGAAGAGTGAGCGGATGGGAGGCGGCGAGGTGAGAAAAATACGATGTCGCCATTGTGCGAGACGTGCAGGGCGGCGGGCGTTTTTCGCGGCGTATGAGCTGGCGGAGAAGAAGCCGAGGCCTTCGCATCGTCGTCTTAGAGGCAGCAACGACATATATCATCGCTGCTGTCCGATTGCGGCGGGCGAGGTCAAGAAGCTGCATCGGCTGCAAGCCTTGCAGCATGCGCAGACTTCGGCGGCGCGGGCGCCTTTTCCGACGGAAAGTACAATTTCACGACGCAGTTCGGCGGCTGGCTCGGCGAGTACATCAGTTCCGCCGAGGTCGCGCGTCTCATCGAATACGTCGATGCGATCAGCAGACATGCGCCGGCGCTCCCGCGAAGTGTTCAGCACGAAGAGGAAGCCGCATCAGCGCAAGCTCGCCTTGGAGCATGATCTGCATCTTTTTGGAAGCGAGCGTACGCCACCTCGCACGAAAACAACTTGAAGATGCTCGAAAAACGTATGAGTACATGAAGGATCGCGTCGAGTTCCGCTTCCCGAACCCGTCAGGAATATCATTTCCGACGGCGAGGGAAAACGCCTTGGAACTGGAAAGCGGCGAGCGCATCGCCGCCGAGTATCTCGTCGTTGCGCCCGGGGCGCTCAGGCCGAATGGTTTTTCCGAGAGGTGGCGCCTGCGCGTCGAGCAGAAGAACAATCAGGTCGATGTCGGCATGCGCGTCGAAGTGCCCACGGATCTTCTGACCACATCACGTCGGAGGTCTATGAGGCGAAACCTCGTCTATCGCACGAAGCGCTACGGCGATTCGTGCGAACTCTACATGAATCCACGGTCATGTCGTCATGGAGAATACGGGCGGCATCATGACGGTCAACGGTCACTCGTACAGCGATCCAAAAATGCGGAAACCCTGATGAACTTTGCAGCATCAGTGTCGAATCACTTCACGGAGCCGTTCAACGGGGAGCCGCACAAGTACGCAGCAAGAGCATCGCGTCTTTTTTCAATATGCTCGGCGGCGGCATCGTCATGCAGCGTTACGGCGATCTCGTCGAGGCGGGCGCACGAGCACGCGCACCAGCGGTCGGCTTCATGGAGCCGACGCTTCATGCGCGACGGTGATCTCTCGCTGGTCCTGCCCCAGCGCCATCTCGACAACATCATGGAGATGGTGCAGGCGCTAACGCCGTTGCACCGGGCAGTGACGAATGACGACACGCTGCTCTACGGCGTCGAGGTCGAGTTCTACAGTTCGCGCATCAGTGCTGTCCAATGAGCTGGAAACGCGCCTCAAGAACGTCTTTGCCGTCGGCGACGGCGCGGCGTCACGCGCGCGCTTTCGCAGGCGGGCGCAGGCGGCGTGCACGTGCCCGCGTCATACTCTCGCGCATGGGCGCAGGTTGAAAGCGCTTAATCTTTTGAGTGACTTTGGCCGATAGGATAGTATATATGAGTATGTTCTTTTTCAGGCAATATCTTATTGGACGGAAAGAATAGGGTGAGCTTAGTAGAATAAAATCAAGATCGCTGATTGTCGACGACTCGCGCGTCAGCGGGCGATGCTTGAGGGCATCCTCGAGAGGCGGGCTTCGAGGTCTGCGCCGTGGCGAGCAACGCTGCCGAGGCCGTTGAAAATACAAGGAGACGCGTCCGACCGCTGTGACGATGGACGAGACCCTGCCCGATGCCAGCGGCATTGAGGACGAAACCGCCGCATCCTCGCGCACTTTGATCCTGGCGCCACGATTGTCATGAGTCGGTGCGATGAAGGATGCGAGCCTCATGACACTGAGGGGCGCAGGCGGGCATCACGCTTTCCTGCAGAAGCCTGTGAGCCCAATGAGATCGTCGATTGCTGAGTCATCCTGTGCCAGAAGAAGGGGAGCGCCGTCACGATGCTGCGCGACTCTTATGTGGCGACGTTTGCGCAGGGGCTGGCGCAGTCTGTTCCAGTCTTCTTGGCATGGAGCGAGATCAGGGTTTCCGTCGATGAAAGCCTCTATCTGGCGATCAAGGGCATCGCGGTCATCATTGGACTCACGGGTTTCGCCATGGGACGCGCACGTCGTCCACATGATACTGATACCATGCGCCGCTTTGCTCTGCGATGCTCGCGATGGATGAGCATGACGACATCGAGGAGGACAGATCGACGGATTCGGTCGAGGGCGGCGAACATCATCGTCGGCCGCGGCGTATCGAAGGTCAATGATATCTTCGCGACAAGGAAATGCGCCTGACTCGCGGGGACGATCAGCGGCGCGAACATCCGCATTGCCAATCCGAAGCTCACCTCGTTCGAGGTCGTCGCGAAGACGGAGATCGGAAACATCTGCTTGAATCTTGGATTTGCGGAGGGAATAAAAAGAAAAGATGGATGCAAAACTTGTCCAACCCTTTTTATTGACGCCTTCACCGCTGTCATGCCGCAGATTGGCTTCCCGAGCCGAAGCGTGCCAAGGTCACGATGAAAGCAGAAGAACGCCGTGAGTCTCGGCGTTTCCGTCATCGTCGGCTTCCAGAAAGCAAATTCGCGGCAACGTCGTTTACAACATGACGGAGGACACGGCGCGAAATTCATCGCCTCCACGATGATGATGCGGCATGCCCGTCGAGAACTTCGATGGATGGCGCAGAGTGCGATTTTCAGAGCTCAGCAACATGCTGACGGCGCGGCACGGCGACGCATATCGCAGGACTCGGCGAGGTCGATATCTCCACGCCGTCGCTTTCCATCGGTGAGACTTGCAGATCAAGATCCAGCGGTGACGGCTACCTTGCCCGTCGATATGGATCTCGGCGGTCATATCGTCGAGCGATATTTCTGTTGCGACGACTTGGCGCCTGCCTTGCGTGAAAAAGGCATTTTCATCCGGTGCAGTTTCCCTCACGGGAGGATTGCGGCATCTGTTTTTAGGGATAATGGTTCGAGTGCAGGACGGAATGTGGTATAATAGGAGGACTTTTCATAAAGGGTGTACTGGATATAGTCAGTGCATATGATGCATGCCTTTTGCGTCGTGCGATGGAGGCAATGAAATGACGAAATGATTTGTGCTGGTGCGGCAGCGGTAAGAAGTACACGAAATGCCACATGGATTTCGATGAGCGTATTCGCTCGATGAAAGTCGACATCTATCGGCAGGCTGCGCCCGCCGCACAGTATCATCAGCAGAATGCGGCGGACATCGAGGGCATCCGAAGAGTGGCGTCGTCAATGATGGGGCGCTCGACCTCGTGGGCGAGAATGGTGCAGCCGGGCATCGATACGGCGACGCTCGACAAGGCGGCGCATGACTATATCATCGATCAGGGCGGCATTCCGCGTGCCTGAATTTTCGAGGGCTTCCCGAAAGAGCGTCTGCATCTCGATCAGCGAGCGTCTGTCTGCGGCATGCGTCGAAGAAAAACGATCTTAGAGAGGCGACATCGTGAACGTCGACATCACGACGATCTGGACGGCTACTATGCGACGCGTCGCGCATGTACATCGTCGGCGGCAGGACGAGCGCGGAAGCGGCGCGTCTCGTCAGGTGTAAGGTGCATGAACGCTCGGCATTGAGGCGGCTGGGCCGTGGCACTTCCTCGGCGATATCGGTGCGGCGTGCGACGCGCACGCGCGCGCCAACGGCTGCTCCGTCGTGACGCAGCTCGGCGGACACGGCGTGGGCAGGACTTCCCGAAGAGCCTTTCGTGCCGCAGCGGGGCGAAAGTCGACACGCGCATGCTGCCGTGCCGGGCGCTGGTGCTGACGGTCGAGCCGATGATCAACGCCAGGCAAGTGCAAGGTGACGGTCGACAAGAAGGATGGCTGGACGGTGCGCACGAAGGACGGCTCGCTCTCGGCGCAGTGGGAAAGACGATTCTCATCACGGAGACGGGAACGGAGGTACTTTCGAGTTGAGATTTTTCAGAACTTCACTGCCGGAGTGTTGGTCGACGCTCTCGCGCGTCAGGGGCATACGCCGAGCGACTCCCGTGCAGGAGCAGGCGATTCCTGCCGTGCGTTCAGGACGCGAGCAGCCATCGATGCAGGCGCAGACGGGCAGCGGGCAAGACGCTCGCCTGCACTGCCTTGCTTGAGCGCATCGCGGAAATGCCGGTCGCGCAGGCTCTCGTCGTCAGCCGACGCGCGAGGCTGGCAACCGTGCAGACGCGCGCGTCGAGACGCTCGCCCGGATGCGGTCGACATACTGAACGGCGCTCGTTTACGGCGGGCAGGACATCAGAGCGGCAGAAGGACAAGCTCCGACAGAAAGCCGCAGCTCATCATCGCGAGCGCCCGGCAGCTTCTCGATCACCTGCGCCGTCACTCGGTCGAACTCTACAGGTCAACAAGATCGTCCTCGATGAGGGCCGACGAGCTCATGCGCCTCAGCTTTGTCGAGGATGTGGAAAGCGATGCTCAAGAAGCGCTGGCGGGCGATCACCAGCTCATGCTCTTTTTCGGCGACGATGCCCGGCGCATACGGGCGCTCACGCGCCGCTACATGAAGGAGCCGCGCGGATTACGGGTGCAGCCCGAGTGCGTGACGCTCGCGAATATCGAGCAGGTCATTGTTGACACGCGCGAGGAGACGAGCTCGACAAGCTCTGCTGAGCTGCTGAACAAATATCAGCCGTACTGCCTGCGATGGTCTTCTGCCGCACGAAGCAGAAGGTCGCGCATGTGACGCTGGAACTTTCAGGGGCGCAGCTACCTCGTCGACGAGCGCTACGGCGACCTCACGCAGACGCAGCGCAGCCTCGTCATGCGCCGTTTCCGCGAGGCGAAAGCTGCAGATCCTCGTCGTCACCGACATCGCGGCGCGCGGACTCGACATCGAGGCGTCGCGCACGTCATTCAGCTATGATCTGCCGCAGGATACGGAGTGGTATATTCACCACGCATCGGCAGGACGGGGCGTGCGGGAGCAAAGGCTTTGCCGTCACCTTCGTCAATGCGCATCAGTGCGATCAGCTGCGCCGCATTGGGGCAGGCATCAGGCTCGCCTCGCGAGAAAAAGTCGGAAGGCGGCGGCAGGAACGATGCGACGGAGAGACGGCGGCGAAACGGCAGCGGCGAAGCAGGAGAACGCAGACAAAGAGCGTGACAGCGCCCGCGAAGAGCGCACCGCCTGCCCAAGCGCGGCAGGCGGCGCGGCGTGCACGCCGCGTCGCCAAGAAGCGCGCAGGGACGCCCTGCGAGCGCTCCAAGAGCGGTACGAAGACGAACGCCGGCAGGCGTTCGCATCTCGACAAGCGGTAGTTTTATTGGAATATGCGAAAGTAGCGATGGCTGGCGATGCCGTTGCTCTTTTCTTTTAGGTGGGAACTTTCTTTCGCCTTCTCCTCGTTTGCGGCAGGAAATTCACTTTTTGACAGAATAAAAGGAAGTATGTTCAATATGAAGCAATAAAATTTTATGCGCAAAATGGAAGGGGCTTTTTCATGATCGGAATCAAAGAATGTCATTGCCATTATCTGTGGCGGCGGGCGGCCCGGCATCAACAGCGTCATTTCCGCCGTGACCATCGAGGCTGACCGCCATGGCTGGGACGTGCTCGGCATCTACGATGGCTTTTCGCGCCTCGCGCGCGGCGAGAAGAAGTATGTGCGTCTCGACATGGAGCGCGTGAATCGCATCCATCTGACGGGCGGCTGCATCCTGCAGATGTCGCGCTGCAATCCGACGAAGAAGGAATCCGACCTGCGCACAGTTGTCGATACTTTGACGGAACGGCGTTACGCACGTCGTGACGATCGGCGGCGATGACACGGCGTACAGCGCTATGCGCTGCGCCGCGCTCAGATCGGCGGGACGATCAACGTCGTCCACGTGCCGAAGACCATCGACAACGACCTGCCGCTGCCCGAGGGCATTCCGACGTTCGGTTTCGAGACGGCGCGCGCTTTGGCACGGAGAGATTGAAAACCTCATGGAGGATGCTCGTACGAGCAACAACCGCTGGTACTTCACGATCGCCATGGGACGCACTGCGGGACACTTGGCGCTCGGTATGGGGCGCTCGGCAGGCGCGGCTCTGACGATCATTCCCGAGGAGTTCGCGGCGGAGTCGATTCCCCCTGCAGCAAGTCGTTGACATCATCACGGGTCGATTGACAGCGCTACTTGACGGGCACAACTACAGGCGTCGCCGTCATCGCCGAGAGGTGTCATCAGAAGATCGCGCGGGAGGACTTCCCAGCGCGTCATCTCGTACTCGACGAACATGGCCACATTCGCTACGCAGAACTGGACTTCGGCGAAATCCTGAAAGCAGGCCGGTACTCGCCGAGGTCAAGAAAGATCGGCATCAAGATCGCCATCGTGGACAAGAAATCGGCTACGAGCTTCGCTGTGCCGCGCCGATCGCCTACGACATCGACTATGCACGCTCAGCAGGCTACGAGGCCGTGCAGTTCCTCATGCGCGGCGAGACAGGGCGCTCATCACTCTGCAGGACAACGAGGCGAAGCCGCTCTTCTTCGATGAGATCAAGGATCCTGATACGCGGGAAGAGACGAAGGTGCGCAAAGGTCAATATCGAGGTCCGTCCACTACAAAATTGCGCGTGGCTTCGCGGTGCGCATGGAAAAGGAGGATCTCGACGATCCGGCCTCGCCAATGCCTATCATATGGAAAGGGACGAGTTCAAGGAGAGTACGCCTATCTTTTTGAGTGATTGAGATGAGGTTTTGATGAAAAAGTCGCCGATGCCGCATGCGTCGGCGACTTTTTCTTTCTACGCCTTTACAAAGCTCTTCCACTATAGTATAATTGTTTCTTGTCAGCCGAGTGGTTTCTACGGTGCGACAAAACATCCGCAAGGATGGCGATTTGGTGGCTCGTCGGGCTCATAACCCTGAAGGTCAGAGGTTCAAGTCCTCTTCCCGCAACCAGCGCGAGATGCGGCGCAAGCCGTCTTGATATATGGGTAGGCTCGAGTGGTTAAAAGGGAACAGACTGTAAATCTGTCATCTTCGGATTACGATGGTTCGATCCATCCCTGCCCACCATTTTATTTTGTATCGCAGGATACGGAGCAGTTGGTAGCTCGTCGGGCTCATAGCCCGAGGTCAGAGGTTCAGTCCTCTTCCCGCAACCAAGCAAGTTTGCCGATGGGTTGGTGACTCATCGGAGAAAGTGAATAGAGTCGGCGAAAGGCTCGACCTGCTTCTGCAAGCGGGTCGAGCCTACTATCGTAGCATCGTGGGCACGGTGCGCCGCTCTCGCCAGTCGATCGTTGCGCCTTTAGCCTGACTTTTGAGGTTCAGTCAAAAAGCTCTAGCTTAGGATTGAAAGCCTCTGGCGGTCTTGTGGTACAATAGGGCGGATTGGTTTTTGAGAGGGAGGACGGGCCGAGATTTTTCTTTTCCTTCATGGAAGGAAGCGCGTCCAGTGGCGGCGGAGTTTTGAGCGGCGATGCTGACGGCGCTCGCTCTTCTGGCGACGTTTGCCGTCGTGCCCGCACTGGGCGAGGCAGGTGCGCCTTTGTCGGAGCTTTGCTGGCGGCGCTCTCGCGCGTGTTTGGCGACGCTTTGCTGCGGGCTTTTGCGCGTCAGCCGATGGTTGTCGCGCCTGCGCTCGGCATCAACGTCTGGCTCGTCTACGGCATCAGTGTATCCGCTTGCTCGCGTGTGGCGGGAGGCTCTTGCCGCATGCGTTATAGCGCGCTCCTCGTCCTTCTGACGGTGACACGCCGCTTCGCCGCATCTACTCGCGTCGATGCCGCGTGCAATCACAGAGCGGCGGCGTGGGTTTGCCGTCGTCTTTAGGGCTTCGAGATGGGCAAACTCGTCGGTCGGCTCGCCGATGACGGTGACGATGCTCGGCAGCCTTTTCTGAGCCCGGGCGGCGTTCGTCGCGCTCGCAGGCCTTGCGGCATCGCTCGCCTCTAAGGGCGATGGGCGTTCGCGCGGCGGCGTTCTGGGGCGTTCTTTCGGCTGTCGCTGCTCTGCTCTCTTCGGGCGGTTTCCTCGTTTTGCTCGAGGCGCCGTCTCTCCTGCCCGAGGGGCTCGATCCGGACGGCGTTTGCACTCGATTTTGCACATCTTGCAGAGCTTTGCAGTCGTTCTGGCGCTGTGGCTTTCCTCCTCTTCTTCGATACGCGCGGCACATTCGCCGCACTCGGCGAGGCGGGAAGAGGCGCATGGGCTGCTGAAAAACGCACGCTCCTTTGTGCTCGCCGCAGGAAATGTTGTCGCATCGCTCCTCGGCGCAGGAGCCGTCGCCTTGGCGAAGGAGTCCGCGGCGGCGCGTGCCGTCGGCGCACGCACGCCGCTCGCTGCCTGTGGCGGCAGCCGTTCTGCTTCTGCTCTGTTCCTGAGCCCGTGCGCGATGGCTGTTCTCGACTTTTTCGGCGGTTCTTGCGCCGCTCTCATCTTTTCGGCCGCTTGCTCCTCGGGGCTGCGGCTCGACTGGCGGCAGACGTCGGAGCATGTCGCGTTCTTCGCCGTGCTTCTCGTGACGCCATTGTCCTGCAGTCTTGCCGCAGGACTGGGCGCAGGATGATCGTCTGTGTTTTTGGAGTGTCTTTCGGGACGAGGGAAGAAGATTCATCGCACTGTTCTTTTTGTCGCGGGCTTTCTCGCTTTATTTCGCGCTACTATACGCCGATGATTTCTAGGAGGAATTGCATTGGGTTTCAAGGGGTCTTTTCAGGGTAAGGCGGTTTTGACGGCGCTCGTGCTCGCATTTGTTGATTGCTTCCATCGGCGGCAGACGCGAGACGCCTGTACGATCCGCAGGTGGAAACGAAAGTGGAAATGCATCAGGCATCGAGCAGGGCAGGACGAAAGGAGACGAAGGTTCAGGCAGCGCACGCGCAGCAACCGCTTTCCGAGCGCATCGAGGACATCTTGGAATCCCTCCTGCGCCCGAAAAAGCGTCGGAAAGAACGCCGGGCGTTCTCGTGACGGCGCCGCACAGCGGACTGCCATCTGGGTGCAGCGATGGCGACGGAAAAGCGGTGCGTCGTTACCTGCTGATGAACAGCCCGCATCCGGACATCTCCGTCTCGCCGGAAGCGCTCTGTCGCGTACTATTACAAGGAAGCGCACGCGAGGTGTGCGGCCGACGTGGCGTTGCGCAGGCGCTGAAGGAAGCAGGGATTCTTCCGCTGCGGCGGCACGGTCACGCGATCAGAACAATACTGCGGTCTCGGCACGACGGGCGCGACGGTCAAGGCGCGATACTTTTCTACGTCGGAGCTGGGCGTGCGCGCGCATATTCAGCACCTTCTGGGCCTTTACGCGTCGACGCGCCGCCCGCCTTGCCCATCGTCGATCCGCGCTCGCGACCTCGTGCGCTCGACGTACGGTGCTCGCACGCTCGGCACATGGACGGATCTCAATGGACGTTGGGCGGTGCCATGCGTACGGTCAGAGCATCCTTGTAGCTTTCCGCGACATCCTGCGCCAGTGAATGTACACGGGCATGGAACGTGCGGCTTTCTGCAAGCGAAAGAAAACAGTATGGGGAAGGTTGAGGATCGGATCTTATGATTAGTACAAGCGGACTGACGCTGCAGTTTGGCAAGCGCGTTTTGTTCAAGGATGTAAGCATCAAGTTCACGCCGGGCAACTGCTATGGCATCATCGGCGCGAACGGCGCGGGCGAAAGTCGACGTTTCGCGCGTCCTCGGGCGACATCGAGCCGTCGAGGCTCGGTCGACATACGCCGGGCGAGCGTCTTGCCCGAGTGCTCAAGCGGGATTCACTACGCCTTCGACGAGGTCGAGGTTTTGCGCACGGTCAGTGCTCGGTCACGAGCGTCTCGTCGCCATCATGGATGAGAAGGATGCGCTCTATCAGAAGGAGGACTTCTCCGATGCCGACGGCATGAGGGCCTCGGAACTTGAGGCGGAGTTCGCCGACATGAACGGCTGGGATGTCAGAGCCTGGGGCGGAGCGCTCTTAAACAGCCTCGCATCGAGCCTTCAAGCATCACAAGAAGATGGCGGATCTCTATGGACAAGAGAAGGGTGCGCGTGCTCTGGCGCGGGCGCTTTTCGGCAGTCGATGTGCTGCTCCTCGATGAGCCGACGAACCATCGACATCAGTCGATCCGACTGGCTCGAGAGCCTTCTCGACGACTTTCCGAACACGGTCATTGTCGTCTCGCACGATCGTACTTCATCAATCAGGTTGCACCTATATCGCTGACGTAGACTTTGGATCGATCCAGCTCTATGCGGGCAAACTATGATTTCTGGCGTCAGTCGAGCCAGCTCGCCCCGCCTCAGATGGCGAAGGATGCGACAAGAAGAAAGAGGAGCAGATCGAGGGCTGCAACTTCATCCAGCGTCAGCGCCAACGCATCGAAGTCGAAGCAGGCGACCTGCGCAAGAAGCTGCTCGAAAAAGATCGCGCTCGACGACATCAAGCCGTCTCGCGCCGCTATCCACTCGCTTCACGCCCGACCGCGAGGCGGGCGACCAGCTACGCAGGTCAGCGGTCTGACGAAGACGATCGACGGCGAAGGTGCTGAACACACGTGAGCTTTACGCTCAAGAAGGGGGACAAGGTCGCCTTCGTCGGTCCGAATTCCGTGGCAAGACGGCGCTCTTTCGAGATCTCATGGGCAATATGGGCGGATGCGGGCACGTTCGAAAATGGGGCGTGACGACGACGCAGGCGTACTTGCGCGAAGGACAATAACGAATTTTCGATGACGTCGACCTGAACCTCGTCGTGGCGTGCGCCAGTATTCGCGCGACCGGACGAGTCGTTTGTGCGCGGCTTTTGGGGCGCATGCTCTTTTCGGGCGGGAGAGTCAGAAGAAGAGCGAAAGGTCATCTCGGGCGGCGAGCGCGTGCGCTGCATGTTGTCGCGCATGATGCTTTCGGGCGCGAACGTGCTGCTCTGCTCGACGAGCCGACAAACCACCTCGACTTTGAGTCCATCACGGCATTGAACGACGGACTGATCGCCTTTTTCGGGCACGGAGCTTGCCGTTTGCGCGACACGAGTTCATCGAGACGATTGTGAACCGCATCATCGACATCACGCCCGGGCGTTGTCGACCGCGTGACGACGTACGACGAATTCTCGGAAAATGAGACGGTAGCCAGCAGCTCGAAGAAAAGTACGGCAAAGAGCTGAGTAAGACTTCTGCCGTCCGGCGTGGCGATGGGGTGCTCTTCGAGGGGGATACGATGTTCGCGAGCTTTTCGCGAAGCGTGGCGCGGAGGATCAAGGCTCGGCGACGCGCCTGCGCGAGATGGTTGAAGGTCTCTGCGTGCGCACGACATCGTGCGTGGCATAACGCCGAGAAGCTGCGGCTGATCTTGGGAAGATCTCGGCCCGACCTTCGTGAAGCTCCGGGCAGATCATGAGCATGCGTCCGGTTTCTGCCGCAGGAATAGCTGCGATGAACTCATGAAGCTGCAGACGGAGGCGAACCCCCTGCCGTTTTTCCGTCATTGAGAAGATCGTCGAGCAGGAGTATCAGCGTCGCTGGACGCGCATCTTCCGCTCGATTGATGAGGAGCGCTGTGTCGGCTTCGATTGCGCAGGGTGCATCGCGCCGTGCTCTGAACGGTGAGAAGGTCGTCATCAAGGTGCAGCGCGCGGGCGTGCACGACGTCATGCGGCAAGACATCGTGCTCTTGAGCGTGCGGCAGGCATCTTGCAAAGATCCTTGGTCCTGCAGGGACGTCGTTTCAACATGGTGCTCGATGAGCTTTGGGCGATCGCCAAGCAGGGAGATGGATTTCGTCATGAGGCGAACCACATCGAGGAGTTCCGCCATGCGAGCAGGATGCCGACTTCGTAAGCTGTCCCAAGGTCTGCTCGCCATCGACGACGCAGCATGTCTCGTCAGGGCGAGTACGTCGACGGCATACAGATTGACGATGTGGCGGGCTAAGCAGGCGGAGCATCGACGCCAGCGCATCGACGACGGCTCCGGCGAAAATTACGTCAAAGCAGATGGGTCGAGGATTTAGCTGCGCCCACGCCGACCCGATCAGGAACATCTGGGTGCGGCGGCAGATCGTCTGGCTCGACCCGGCATGATGGAAGATCTCGAACAGGATGCGCGGCAATCCGCAAAGGACCGTTTCGCTCTGGCGCAGCATGACGTCTTCGAGATGAAGGCGGCGGTGCTCTCGCTCGGCGTGCCGCAGGAGCGCATCGACCATGCGAGGCTCTATCAAGACATCGACACGCTCATCGCGCAGTACGCGCGATCTGATTTCCGCTCGCTGAAGAGTGAGCATACTCTCGCGTCAGATCATGAACGTCTTGCGCTCCCATCACATCGCGTTGCGCCGCATCAGCATGTTCTGCCGCGGCGTCACACGTCGAAGGCGTCGCCGCCTCGTGTGCCCCGAGGTCAGCTTCGTCGAGACTCTGGCGCGCAGCATGGAACTGAGCTTCTGCGAAGGGATTCAATGGCGCAGGAAGCCGGCAAGGCGAAGCGCGAGGGCTACATCCTCTTGCGGAGTCCTGCTGCTGCCCGAGCAGATTTTCGGACATCCTGAAGATGACGCTGAGCGGGCAGACGAAGGTCAATCTTGAGCTGACGGGCGCCGATGAGCCGCTCGCGAGGCTCAACAAGATGATCACCAGGCTCATCATCGCCCTCCTGGTGCGGCGCTTCTCTTGGCTCAAGCACGATCTGCACGACGCAGATGACGCCGAATCATGGAGATACCGTTCTGCAGGCGTCTTGGGCTATCTGGCGGCAATCATGCTCTCGCGCGGCTTCTGTGGAGCATATTGCGCGGTCATTGGCGAGGGTCGCGGGTTGATTGAAATGTCAGCGCGCTTTCTTTGAGGATTTAATCGTAGGAAGAGTAGGATAGGAGGAGTTCCCATGCGTGGAATCAGTGCGATCACGATGAAAAGGATACGAAACGACGATATCAGGCGGTGGCTCATGGTCATGGGCGCATGTGCACGAACAGATCGATTCCGCGACATCGGGAGCGGGCGATCTTTTTCTGCGACGCGATCTCAAGTCAGGCGTTCCGGCTGCGGGTGCGAGATTCTGAAGGGTTCGATGCGGTGCCGCTTTTCGAGCACGCTGGAGCCGGATCGAAGATGCTTTGCCGCGCTGCATACAGGGTGTTGCTGCTCGTCGATACGGACAAGCCGCAGAGTGAGATTCGCCACACTGCTTGGGCGCGCCATTTCGCTGCGCCCTGATGCTCAAGTGGAGGTAACGTGCGCTGTGCGTCGGCGTAATTATGACGAAGGAGCGGTTCGATCATGAGAAATCATCACGGAAAAATGCGCCGAGCGATCGGCCCGTACTCGCAGGAGTCCGTACGTCGGGCGGCTTCATCTTTGCCTCGGGGCAGATTCCGCTCGATCACTGAACAGGCGAACTCGTCGCGGCGGCATCGCTGAACAGACCGAGCGCGTGCTGGAAAACCCTCAAGGCCGTTCTCGAAGCCGATGACTGTCTCTGAGGATGTTGTCAAAGACGACGGTCTATCTGAAGGACATCGAGGACTTCACGGCGATGGGCTGCGAGTGTACGCATGAAGTATGTTCACAGTGTGCCCTGCTGCGCGTCTGCGTCGGTGTGCAGGCTTGCCCGAGGACGCGCGCTCATTGAGATCGACTGCGGCGGCAGAGTCATAGGTATTCATTGATGACGCGTCGCCGCAATAAAACAAGCCGTTGAATCTTTTCGATTCAGCGGCTTGTTCCTCTGATATATCGAGTTCGGATCCTCGTGCAGGGGTCCAGATGGCACGCTCGGCCTTTGCGAGCGCTGGGCAGCGCGATGCAGACGTTGACGTGCTTCGTCTCGCCGTTCACAATCGCGCGTACACGCTGGATATTCAGCTCCGCGCTTCGTCTGAACTGCGAATGGCTGACATTCATGCGCGACATCTCGCCCTTGCACTGAGATTTCCGCAAACGCTTCGCATGCGGGTACACCTCCTTCGCGGCGCAGACTGCGCCACCAGACAACAAAATATTTGTCATCAAGGTGCAGGGAAGCGTGCGAGCTGTTCTTGCAGATCTGTCGAAGAATCCGACGCGAGCGGTTTTCATTTCAGCAGCGCTTCGCTTGAGCTTTCGATGGGCTCTCAGTAGTAGTAGGCGCCGTTCTGCGCCTCGCGGTGGTCCGTGAGCGTGGCGCGCGGCGGCTGACGGCGAGTGTATCAGGGCGCTTGGATGCGCTTTGGCGATTTCGCGACCGGAAAATAGGTTCCACCTGCGTTCGAGGTCGGCGACAGTCCTTCTGGGGTCTGGAAATATTTCTTCACGGAAGCCTCGGTAGCCGATTTGCTGCTCAAGCGTGCCTTTGACGTACCAATCGAGGATGTCTTCGGCGTCGCCTTCCAGCGGCTCGACGAAGGCGCGGAACAGATAGTCGTGGTACGGATAGAGCAGCGGATCGCCTCTGTCCGTCGTCGACGTTCTGCGCATCGGACGGTTCGGCGCTCGGCACGATGTCGATCGTCGCCTGCGGCACAACTCCCGCGCTTGAAGATATGCTCGTTCGTGTAGCGCGCAAGGTCGAGACCTGATGCCCAAAGGTCGGCGAGGGCGGCGAGGGCCCGCCTGGTCGCCGTAGAGCGTCGAGTAGCCGACGCGTCGCGCCTCTGCTTCGCGTTACGAAGCCGCCGCCGAAGGCTGCGGCGAGGGCGACGAGATGCGCGAGCTGCGGTCGCGCGCCGATGTTCTCAGCGAGGAAGGAGGAGACGGCAAGCGTCTTTCGCCCTCTTCAGAAGCTCGATGGGTGTCGCTGCACCCTGCTTCATCGTGTCTGCACGGACCTCGATGGGGAAGACGGCGCAACAGCCGAGGCTTTTCGGCGAGTAAGTAGTGCAGATCCTCGTCGTTCGGAGTTGAAACGGCCCGGCATGTTGACGAGCAGGGACGTTTCCGCGCCGAGACGCTCGTACAGAGCGCGGCGGCGACGGCGGAGTCGATGCCGCCTGAGGCGCCGACGACGACCTTCTTCATGCCGGATGCTGTCGAGAAAATTTCTGACGCCGTAGGAAAGCGCTTCGCAAATCTGGGCGATTTCGGTCTTCTTTTCGGGCGTGCGGGCAGGGAGCGAGGCGATTTCTTCGACGTCGATAGCAGTGCAGCCCTTCCTCGTAGGATGGAGCGGCGGCGAGCATAAACCTTCCGCGCTGTAAACGGCGCTCGCACCGTCGAAGGTGTAGACAGTCTTGCCGTTGTTCTGCAAGCCGACGTTGTTGATGTAGATGAGCGGCGCCCCTGCCGCCTTTGGTTGCAGGAGAAGAAGCGGCCGGCTAGCTTCGTCCTTGCCGAGCGTATAGGGGCGAGGGAGGAAATGTTGACGTAGAAGTCCAGATCCCGATTCTTCGAGAAGCTTCATCGGCGCTCGTCTCGTAATTGTCGCTCCAGCCGTCCTCGTCAACAATGAGCGAGCGATCTTCCAGCGTCTGCCGCGAATCTTCAGCGAGATGGGGAGAAATCAGACTCTCATGTCGTGCAGCTCGCGTGCGAGTTTCTGCAGCTGAAGAAGTGGCGTGTGTCGTCGAACCCGATAGTTCGGCAGGAGCGTCTGATGACGAAGGGTAGGGCATTGCCTCGATGCAGGAGCTCTCGCTGGCGACGAAGAGGCGTTGTACGACGCGGCCTGCCGTCGTTGTTTTTCTTCGTCCAATCGACGGCGACGTTGCCGAAGATGACGGCGATGCCGTCGGACGCGGCGATGGACGATCGGCGGCGCAGGCCCTGCGTCGCGCGAGAAGGCGTCCTGGCCCGGTATCGCCGAGCAGAGCTGGAATCGCATCTCCGGAGAAGATGACGATGTCGGCATGATCCTTTCGCTTCTTCAATCCGGCGCAGCATGTTCGCGGTATTGGCGTCAGGCCGTCCGGCTGTATTCCATCTGTGCGGACGCATTGCGTACAAGGGGAAGCACCTCTTTCCAAGTTGGGACTTTTGCATCAGGCGTTAGCTCGATTTTCTCAACGATGAGACGCTTGACCCAGGGGCGACGGCAGACGGCGGCCGGCATTCCACTCTGTACCGTACGATAAGGAGCGCCCAGAAGCCGGCCAGCATCTGGCTGTTCAGACCTGCCTGTTTGCGCATATTTGATGGGATTGTTTTCGCGCTCGATCGATCTCCGATAAGCGTCGGTGTCAGCAGCGACGAGGCTCACGAGCCTCGCCCGGCAGACAAAAGTGTCGAGGCAGCAGGGATGACGGCGCTCGTCTTCCATATCGCACAAGATCAGGGCGAGTGCATCGGCGGCGTTCTCCAGCCTCAGGCTGATTTTCACCAGCGGTGAAGCAGTTCTCAATATCGGGAAGTCACGTCACAGACCTGTTCTTCCTCATCAGCGAAAGATTGCAGGAAAAGCGTATTTTGCTCAGTTTCAAGCCTCCTGTCGAGTGTGTCGAAGCGTATCCTCATCACGGCTGCTGGATTCCAGCTTGTTTCACTTTTCTGCACCGTTCCAGTCGGAATTTCCTTTTGTGCCGCCAAACGACGAATACGCGCCCCGTGATCGGACTATAATATTTATCGTGCCCTGCCGCCATGTTCGACCATCAGCAAAGCACGATTTTTGAGGATTCTCACATCAGATGTTTTCGCGACCGACTCTCTGATAAGTTCATCATATACCTTTTGTGTTTCAACGTCAACAATGATACACATAGAAGGTGTATTTTCTCCGCTGATGCGTTTCTTTGCTTTCCGGCCATGAGTTCTCGTGAACCTATGAGTATATCAGAATCTGCATCCGAAGCGCTTTTTGTTTTGAGATTGCGGATGCAGAAACGGTGAGCGATATGAAGGGACGAAGAAGACGAATCGCGGCGCGGATTCTCGACGGGCTGTCGATTTCGTATACGAGCTGCGGAGTTTCCGTCGACTGGACGACCTCAGCGCCGTCCATGCGGCCGAGATGCTCCGTATGCCTGTGGAGCAAGTATTCAAGACGCTCGTCGCCCGCACGGACAAGGCGGGCGTCGTCATGGCGTGCATTCCGGGCGCGGCGGAGCTTGACCTCAAGGCCTCGCCAGCGCCGCCGCGAGCAAGAAGGCGGAGATGGTGCATCTCAGCGAAGTGCTTGCGCTCACGGTTATCAGCGCGGCGGCGCTCGCCGCTCGGCGCGAAGAAAGAGTATCCCCGTGTTCCTCGACGCTTCGGCGAGCGTGGGACAAGATTGCCGTCAGCGCGGGCAGGCGCGGCGAACAGATCGTGCCTCGCGCCCGCCGATTTGGAGCGTGCCGTCCATGCGACGACGGCGCAGCTGACGCGCTGAGAGAAGCGGCACAGTCGATGGAGAGAGATGAATGGAGGAAGGAATTGAAATACAGCAGTACAGGGAAAGGCGGTAAGCGTCGCATCGGCGCAAGGCAATCATCCAGGGGTTGGCGGCGGACGGAGGGCTTTTCGTGCCCGAGGAGATGCCGCGGCTGATCTGATTTTTATTGCAGGAATGCAGCAGCTTTTCCTGATGAGCGCGCGGCACGCATTCTGGGACTCTTCCTTACGGATTACACGTCGAGAGCTTGCAGGCTGCATTGCACGCGCTTACGGGGGCGGCAAGTTTGACGACGTGCGCATCGCGCCCGTGCACGCGCTCAAGGAGTTCCCCGTATTGGAGCTCTGGCACGGGCCGACGAGTGCGTTCAAGGACATGGCACTGCAGCTCTTTGCCGCAGCTGGTGCAGACAGCGCTCAAGAAGACGGGTGAGGGACGCTGAGATTCTGATTCGTCGCTACGTCGGGCGACACGGGCAAAAGCGGCGCTCGAAGGTTTTGCCGATGTCAATCAGATCAAGATCCTCGTGTTCTCATCCGACGGGCGGCGTGTCGAAGATCCAGAACCCGCAGATGTGCACCAGAAGGGCGCAAATGTCCGTGTCGTCGCGGTCAGGGGATTTTGACGATGCGCAGAACGGCGTCAAGGAGATTTTCGGCGACAAGGCCTTTTGAGAGAGCTCGCCGCTGGGAACGTCGAGCTGTCTTCGGCAAATTCGATCAGCTGGGGCAGGCTCGTGTCGCAGATCGTCTACTACTTCAGCGCCTATGCCGACCTCTTGGAAAAGGGGATGATTGCAGCGGGCGAAGCCATCGACTTTCTGCGCCGACGGGCAATTTCAGCGATATTCTCGCGGCTATTATGCCAAGCGCAGCGGGGCTTCCCGTCGCGAAACTCGATCTGTGCGTCGAACAGCAACAACGTGCTGACGGATTTCCTGCAGACGGGCGTGTATGACAAAAGAAGCGCGATTTTTACAAGACGATCTCGCCGTCCATGGACATCCTGATTTCCGAGCAACTCGAGCGTCTGCTCTACCATGAGACGCAGGATGCGCACGCTGGTCAGGGGCTGGATGGAGCTTGCCGCAAAGGGCAGGTACGAGGTCGGCGAGACCGTGCTGCAGAATCTTAAAGAGACGTTTTGGGCTGGCTGGGTCGACGACGCGGCGACGAAAGGAGACGATTCGCGGGGTCTACGAGAAGGAGCATTATATGCTCGACCGCATTCGGCTGTCGCGTATCGCGTGGCACAGGCCTATAAGAAGGAGACGGAAGCAGCGCCCGCTCGTCGTCGTCTCGACGGCAAGTCCCGGTGCTAAGTTCAACGAAAGCGTCTTGGACGCGCTCGGGGAAGAGCGTGCGGGACTCGACGAATTCGCGCAGCCTGGACAAGCTCGCTCCTCGAACGACGGCCCGATTCCGCAGGGATTGGCGTCGCTGAAAACGGCTGAAATCCTGCATCGCGCAGTGTGCGAGAAGACGGAATGCATGTGTAGCGGAAGACTTTGCGATAAAGAAATAAGACTTTTGCAAGTGCAAATTTCATAAATAAAATTGAAAACAAGCAGGATTTTCCTAGAAAGAGCGAGAGAAGAGATAAGCATGTTTGAAGCTATATCTCAACAATTTTTATGAAAGAGGTAGAGAAACATGGCAAAACTTGATTCTGACAAAGTACAGGGATTACCGGCGTGAAAGGAAAATCGTCCATAATCCGTCCTATGAACAGCTCGAAGAAGAGATGAAGGCCGACCTCACGGGACTTTGAGAAGGGAAAGCTCACGGAGCTTGATGCAGTGAATCGCCGTGACGGGGCGTCTTACGGGCTGTTCGCTCGAAGGACAAGTTCATCGTCGTGGACGAGAACTCAGGACACGGTCTGGTGGACATCAGACGCTGTCCGAACGACAACCATCCGGCAAGTCAGAGACGTGGGAAGAACTCAAGAAGATTGCGAAAAGGAGCTTTCCGACAAGCGTGCCCTTCGTCGTCGATGCTTGCATGGTGCGAACAAGAATACGCGCATGGCGTGCGATTTTATCGTCGAGTCGCATGGCGGGCGCATTTCGTCAGCAACATGTTCATCCTGCCCTCGAAGGAGGAGTTGGAGAATCCCCTGAGCCGGATTTCGTCGTCTACAAGTCGAAAGCGAAGGTTGAGAACCACAAGGGAGCTCGGACTTCATTCGAGACGGCAGTCGCCTTCAATATCACGAGCCGCGAGCAGGTCATCATCATACGCGGTACGGCGGCGAGATGAAGAAGGGCATGTTCTCGATGATGAACTACTACCTGCCGCTGAAGGGCATCGCCGCCATGCACTGCTCGGCCAATACGGATCTCGAGGGCAAGAATACGGCGATCTTCTTCGGCCTCTCGGGTACGGGAAAGACGACGCTCTCGACCGACCCGAAGCGCCTCTTGATCGGCGACGATGAGCATAGCATGGGACGACAACGGCGTCTTCAACTTCGAGGCGGCTGCATGCGAAGGTCATCAACTCGACAAGGATTCCGAGCCGGACATCTACAACGCCATCTGCGCGCGACGCTCTTCCTGGAGAATGTCACGGTCGACGAGAACGGCAAGGTTGATTTTGCCGATAAGTCCGTGACGGAGAAGTACGCGCATTTCCTATCCGATCGACCACATCAAGAACATCGTGCGTCCGATTTCTTCTGCGCCTCGGCCAAAGAGGTCACCTTCCTCGGCGGACGCCTGGCGTGCTGCCGCCCGTCCCGATTCTGACGCCGGAGCAGATGGAGTATTACTCTCCTCTCGGGCTCACGGCGAAGCTTGCGGCGCTGAGGCGCGGCATCACGGAGCCGACGCCGACGTTCTCGGCATCGCTTCGGTCAGGCGTTCCTCGAACTGCCGCCGACGAAGTATGCACAGGAGCTCAGTCAAGAGGGTGCGCCAGAGCGACGCCAAGGCATATCTCGTGAACACGGGATGGAACGCACGGGCAAGCGCATTTCCATCATAGCGATACGCGCGGCATCATCGACGCGATCCTGAACGGCTCGATCAACAAGGCGCCGACGAAGAAGCTCCGTACTTGAGTTCGACATCCCGACGGAACTTGCAGGCGTCGATACGAAGTCCTCGACCGCGACACCTATGCTGCGATCCGGCCGGGGTGGGACAAGAAGGCGCAGGATCTCGCCGGTCGCTTCATCAAGAACTTCCAAAAAGTACAGAGACGGATGACGAGGGCAGGGCGCTCGTCGCTGCCGGTCGAAACTCTAAGCAGCTTTCGGGCGACTTTTGAGCAGCGCTTCCAGCAATATCGTGATGGGAAAAGGGCGCGAAAAAGCGTGCCATGAAGAAGGAGCTCGCCTGCGATTCGATGCGGAGGCGGGCTCTTACTGTATGTTGCATCTTTCGGAGAGGGGGCGGACATGGAGCTGCAGACGAGCCTTTTGGAGCTCAAAGGCGTCGGCGCGAGAAATACGAGGCGCTGAACAAGATCGGCCTCTTCACCGTCTATGACCTCCTGACCTATTATCCGCGCACATACGAAGACAGGCGCGTGCTGACGCCGCTCGCCGCGCTCGCGGTCGGCGAGCAGCAGGCGGTCACGGGCGTCATCCGTCATATAGCCGAGAGGCGCACTGGGCGTGGCATTCATATCCTGAGCGTCGATATTGACGACGGCACGGGATTTTGCAGGTCACGTTCTTCAATCGAAAGTTTCTCAAAGGGAAAGCTCAAGGCGGGGATGCGGCTCTTTGCTGTCGGTAGAGATTGACTATGCCTTCGGCGGGCGCGGCGAAAGCAGATGAGCCAGGTCAAGGACTTCTCCCTGATGGAAAAAGGCGGGAAGCGGCTCTGGGCATTCTGCCGGTCTATGCGGCTTCGGGCAGTCTGAATCAGAAGTTTTTCCGCACGCTTCTCACAGGAGTCTTTCAAAGGAATCGGCAAGATCGTGGAGACCTTGCCCGAGAGCATCTGCCAGCGCTATCGTCTCGTCGCGCGAGAAGAGGCGTATCGCGAGTGCATTTTCCCCGAATCGCCCGAGGCGCTGCATCTCGCGCGGGAAAGACTGATCTTCGAGGGAGCTACCTCATCCAGTGTGGGCTTCTTCTCCTGCGCCGCGAGTCGTGAAAAAGAAGGGCGTGCGCCATCTCGGCGCGAGCCGCCTTTCGCGCAGGCGCGTGAGCTTTTGCCGTTCCGCTTGACAGAGGACCAGGGAAAAGGCGTGGCGCGACATTCGGCGGGACATGGAGCTGCCTTTGCCGATGCGCCGCCTCGTGCAGGGGACGTCGGCTCCCGGGCAAGACGGCGCTCGCCCTCTTGGCGCTTGTCAAGACGGTGGAAAACGGCTTTCAGGGGCGCATTCATGGCGCCGACGAAATCTGGCGCGTCAGCATTTCGACAAGTTCAGCGAATTGCTGCGAGATCTGCCCGTGCGGCTGCTTCTCCTGACAGGAAGACTGTCGAAGAAGGAACGCGAGGCGGCGTACGAGGCGATCGAGGCGCACGATGTCGATATCGTGATCGGCACGCACGCCCTGATTCAGGAGCCTGTCGCCTTCGCGGCGCTCGGCCTCGTCGTGACGGATGAGCAGCATCGCTTCGGCGTCGAGCAGCGGGCGGCGCTTGAAAAGCGCACTCGCCTTACGCCCGATATGCTCGTCGTGACGGCGACGCCGATTCCACGCACGATGACCTTGACGGTCTACGGCGACCTTGACGTCTCGCGCATCGAGCATCTGCCGCCGGGGCGCGTGCCCGTTGAGACCTTCGTGCGCACGCCCGATCGGCGCGACCGCATCTATCGCTTCGTGCGCCAAGAGATTGAAACGGGGCAGGCAGGCCTCACGTCGTCTGTCCGCTCGTCGAGCAGAGCGACACGCTTGGCCTGCCGTCGGCGCAGGAGGTCTACGCAGAACTCAGTGCGGGCGTGTTCCGTGAAGTGCGATGCGGCCTCGTGCATGGCAAACTTCGAGGCAAGGAGAAGGAAGCCGTCATGGCGGACTTCCATGCGGGCAAGATCGATGTCCTCGTGACGACGACAGTCATCGAGGTGGGGGTGACGTGCCGAACGCGAGCATCATGGTCATTGAGAATGCCGAGCGCTTCGGCCTCGCGCAGCTTCATCAGCTGCGCGGACGCGTGGGCACGGGGGCGCATCGTTCCCTACTGCATCCTCGTTTCGGCGGCGCGAACCGCTGCGGCGAAGAAACGGCTTGCCCTTTTGGAGAGCATGCGCGACGGCTTCGTGCTCGCCGAGGAGGATTTGAAGCTCAGAGGCCCCGGTCAATTCTTCGGCGCGATGCAGCACGGCCTGCCTGATCTCAAGATGGCAGACGCCCTGCGCGACGTCGATATCTCTGCTCGAGAGTCGCGCGGCGCGCTCGAAACGATGGAAAACCCCGCAATGCGCAGGAGGTTGCTGAAATCCTGCGGCTTGAGTACAAGGAATTTTTTGCGAAGATCACGCGGAGGTCTGAAAAGGGGCGTGCGGCTGCATCTTCGATACACGTCCATGCCGATGGTATGGGGAATAAAATAAAAGAAAGACCGTTTTTGGCAGAGTTTCCTGTGCCTTTTGATGAATCTTATTGAAAGATACGAATTTCGCATTTACGGAGAAGTTTCATGGTAGAGGCAGGGAGAAGTTCAAGCGATATTTGCAGCGGCATAAGATTGACAGCTTTGAGCGCGAGGGAGCTTGGCGATGAGCATGAGCGTGATTTTTCGCTCGGACCGTTGAGGTGCAAGGACAGTATGTGCCGCTCGGGGTCATTTTCGACGATACGATCTATGTGATTGTACGAGCCAATCTTGCGCCGAAGGCACTGAATGATGACAACGCCTATGAGGTGACGAATTTCATCATGCGCCTGAACAACGGCAACAAACTGTTCAAGTATTATCTTGCGCCTGATACGTCTGTCATCCCGACGCCTTGCATCCCGATGACGCAGAAGAACTATTCGGCCGATCTCGTCAATACGATCGTGGGCGTCGTCGCACGGGAGGTAAACAAGCGCCACAGCGAGTTCATGAGCTTGATTTGGCAGAAGGCTTGAGATGCGGAAATATTGCAGCCGTGTCGTTTGAGAGGTGATTTTGTGCTGAAGAAGGGAATAATTCTAGCGGGCGGCTCGGGAACGCGGCTCTATCCGCTGACAAAGGTCGTGTCGAAGCAGCTCATGCCGGTCTTTGACAAACCAATGATCTACTATCCGTTGACACGCTGATGTCTCGCCGGACTGGGGACATCCTCGTCATCACGACGCCGCAGGACAGCACGATGTTTTCTGCTATGCTCGGCGACGGCAGCCAATGGGGCATTCATATCTCCTATGCCGTGCAGCCGAGTCCGGACGGCTTGGCGCAGGCGTTCCTCATCGGCGAGAATTTCATCGGCGGCGACGGCTGCGCGCTTGTCCTGGGCGACAACATCTTTACTGGCGCTGACCTTGCACGGCTTTTTGCAGCGTGCGACGGCACGCGAGGCGGGCGCGACGGTGTTCGCCTACTACGTGCGCGACCCGCAGCGCTATGGCGTCGTGGAGTTTGATGAGACGGGGTGCGCTGTCAGTTTTGGAGGAAAAGCCCGAGATGCCGCGCTCGAACTATGCGGTGACGGGGCTGTATTTCTACGACAACGATGTCGTTGAGATCGCGAAGGCGGTCAAGCCGTCGGCACGCGGCGAGCTTGATCACGGATGTGAACCGCACGTATTTGGAGCGCGGTGACCTTCAGGTAGAGACGATGCGCAGGGGTTCGCGTGGCTCGACACAGGCACGCATGAGTCGCTTCTGCAGGCGGCTACGTTTGTCGAGACAATTCAGGATCGCCAGGGTCTCAAGATCGCCTGCATCGAGGAGATCGCCTACCGCATGGGGCATATTGATGTGGGCAGGTTCTGCGCCTCGCGCAGCCTTTTCGATGAAGAACGACTACGGGCGCTATCTGGAGCAACTGGTCAAGAGGATAGGGGAACGAGAAATGAACCGTGACGGAAACGCGCCTGCAGGGCGTCTTTATCTCTGAACCGCAGGTGTTCGGCGATGCACGGCTGGTTCATGGAGAGCTGGTCGAAAAAGAAGATGGAAGGGCGGGTCTCTTCTACGACTTCGTGCAGGACAATCAGTCTTTCTCAGCGGAAAAGGGTACGCTGCGCGGACTTCATTATCAGAAGAATCCCATGGCGCAGGCGAAACTCTACGCTGCACGCGCGGCGAGATCTTAGACGTCGCCGCTGACAGACGAAGGTTCGCCGCAGTATGCGAGCTGGGTTTCCGTGCGCCTTTCGGCGGAAAAACAAGAGACAGCTGATGATTCGCGCGGTTTCGCGCATGGTTTCCATCACCTTGACGGATGACGTCGAGGTGCAGTACAAGGCGGACAATTACTATGCGCCGAGTGCGACGGCAACATTCTTTGGAGCGATCTGTCATCGGCGTTGACTGGAGATCGCGCCGACGGTTCTTTCGGCGAAGGACGAGGCGGCGCGCCGCTCGCCGAGCGGGAAGCTCAGCTCAATTTCGTCTATGGGGAGGAAAAGGCGTGAAGTATCTTGTGACTGGCGGCGCCGGCTTTATCGGCAGCAATTTCGTCCACTATGATGAAGCGCACGAGGACGCGGAGGTTCTTTGCGTCGATGCGCTGACGTATGCGGGCGACTATGAATCTCTGCTCGATCTCGCAGAAGAGCCGCGCTTTCGCTTCGCCCGCCGCAATATATGCGACCGCGAGGGCGATTTACGCGCTCTTTTCGCGCCGAGAAACCCTGATGTCGCTAGAATTTCGCGGCGGAAGTCATGTCGACCGCTCGATCGAGACGCCGGAGATCTTCCTGCAGACGAACATCATCGGCACGAGCGTTCTCATGGACGCTTGCCGCGAGTACGGCATTTCGCGCTACCATCAGGTGTCGACGGATGAAGTCTACGACGATTTGCCGCTCGACCGCCCCTGATCTCTTCTTCACTGAGGAGACTCCTTGCATACGTCGAGCCCGTATTCATCCTCGAAAGGCGAGCGCCGATCTCCCTCGTACTCGCTTATAGTCGCACATACGGCCTGCCCTGGTGACGATCCTGCGCTGTCGAACAACTATGGCCCGTACCATTTTCCCGAGAAACTCATCCCGCTGATGATCGTCAAGGCGCTTGCCGACGAGCAGCCTCCGTCTATGGCGACGGCGCCAACGTGCGCGACTGGCTCTACGTCGAGGATCACTGCTGCGCCATTGACCTCGTGCCGCAGAAGGACGCACGGAGAGGTCTACAACATCGGCGGTCACAACGAACGCGCCAACATCGACGTCGTCAAGGTCATCCTTCGCGCCTTGAAGAAGCCTGAGAGCCTCATCTCGCATGTGGCGGACAGGAAGGACATGACCGCTGCTATGCGATCGATCCGACGAAGATTCATACGGAACTCGGCTGGTTGCCCGAGACGAGATTCGAAGACGGCATCGAGCGCACGATTGCATGGTATCTGGAAAACCGCGCATGGTGGCAGCATATCCTCGACGGCAGCTATCGAAAAAGCGTATCCGAGCGCATGAAATTTTTTGCACAAAAGGGCTTGCGCTTTTTGCTTTCGTGCTGTATACTAGCAAAGTAACTTGTCCACGGGGGCGTAGCTCAGCTGGGAGAGCGCTTGCATGGCATGCAAGAGGTCAGGGTTCGATCCCCTCGTCTCCACCATAGGGTATTCAGCGGTTTCTGCTTAGGGCGCAGAAAGCCGCTTTTGTTTTTAGAGAAAATACGGCAGGATTCTCCTGTCGAAGGGAGGCTGCGGCATGGGCGAACTGCCGAGCATACATCAGTTGGAGTGTTTCATCATTTACGGCAGGGTTAGGAATTTCTCGCTTGCCGCACAGGAAGCGAACATCACACAATCGGCGTTCAGCGTGCAGATGAAGAAGCTCGAAGAGGTGGTCGGCGTCACTTTGATCCGCCGCTCGACGCGCGGCAGCGACTTGACGGAGGCGGGCACGACATTTCGGCGAAAGCGAAGCTTTGCGTCGAGCAGCTGAGGGGCGCGGTGGCGGAGGTGCAGGAGAGCGTGAAGCGCAAGCCTGCCGAGCTGAATGTCGCCGTACTGCGCTCTCCTGGGCGATGTTCACGTGAATCGTCATGTATCGTACTTTCAGAAGCAGAATGAGAAGATCTGCCTCAATGTTTTTGAAATGGAGGAAGATGATTCGATGTGGGCTTCGGAAGACCGCATCGACGTTGCCTCGGTATATCGCTTGGAAGAGATGAGTTTTGACGGATGGGAGTGCGTGCATTTTTCCGATGATGACATCGTTTTCTATGCACCTTGCCTTTGCGCGCGCCGAAGGCGATGCAACGCGATCTTGGGCGGCGAAGCAGCCGCTCGTGTTTTATCCCGTGAAGTCGTCGATGAATCGCGTCTACGAGCGCTACTTCGGTGAAGAGATGCCCGTAGTGGCAGCGCGTCTTTCGACGCCGTATGCGATGGTGCATTTTTGCCGGGAAAATCCGGCGGTGCGTTTCTGCCGCGCCGCTTCATCGAAGCGCTCGGCATCACGTCGGGTTTCTCTTCCTTGCTCCCCGCGCTGACACTCGACGCTGTGCTTGTATATAAGAAGGAAAACCCGCGTCTGCGCCATATTCGTACCTACGTTGAATATGTTCAGAAAATTTATCAGAGTACGCTGAGATGTGAGTGGAGATCAGTTGAGAATGACGTCAGGGAGTTATCGCTTTTTGCGATAACTCCCATCTTTTTATGCGCTATACAAAACGGAGGTCGATGCTTATAATCGGGTACAGTTCATTTTTAATTTAGAAATCGCCGCAGCGCTAAGGAGCGCGTTCGGCAAAGAAAGGTCGTTGTTAAACGTGGAACATGAAAAGTTATGGACGAAGGAGTTCATTCTTGATACCTTTGGTGAACTTCTTGATCTATATCATCTATTACATGCTCATGGTCATCATCGCATCCGAAGCGATCAAGACACTCAATGCGTCGATGAGCGAGGCGGGGCTTGCATCTGGCATCTTCATCCTCGGCACATTGCTCGCACGCATGGTCGCCGGTCATTCCATCGAGCTTTTATGGAAGGAAAGTTCATGCTCTATGCAGGCATCATCTTCTATCTTGCGACGACGCTCCTGTACTTCTTCGTCGATTCCCTTTCCATGCTCTACATCGTGCGCTGTCTGAACGGCATCGGTACGGCATCGCTTCGACGGCGACGAGCACGATCGTATCGAGCATCATTCCTGTGACGCGCCGCGGCGAGGGCATCAACTACTACGCCTTGAGCATGAGTCTCGCCGCCGCCATCGGCCCGTTCCTCGGCATGCTCATGCAGCATACGATGACGTTCAATTACATCATTGATTTCTGCGTCGCCATGCTCGTCGTCTGCCTCGTTGCCATCGTCGCCCCTCAAGGTGCCGGAGATGGAGCTCGGCAGAGAAGAAGGCGGAGCTTAGAAGTTCAGCATCAGCAACTTCTGGAGCCGAAGGTCACGTCCATTTCCATCGTGGCGTTCATCATGGGCATCAGCTATTCGAGTGTTCTGAGCTTCCTTGCGACGTATGCGCAGGAACTTGGTCTCATCGGCAGGCACGGTATTCTTCCTGTCTACGCTCCCTGACGATCACGCTCGCACGTCCTGTTGCCGGGCGTCATGTTCGACCGCAAGGAGAGGACTTCGTGATGTACCCGACATATGCGTGCCTTGCCATCGGGCTTCTGCTACTGAGCGTCACGACGCAAAAGCTGGACGCTTCTCCTCGCGTGGCGTGTTCGTTGGCCTCGGCTACGGCACGTTCATGCGTCGAACGGGCAGGCGATCTGCGTGAAAGCTCGTCACCGAGTATCGCATCGGCGTCGCCGTATCGACGTATTTCATCGCGCTCGACCTCGGTCTCGGCGTCGGCCCCTATGCGCTTGGCGCGTTCAAGGACGGCATTGGTTCGAAGGCATCTATGCCGCCTGCGGTGCAGCTGCACTCCTTTGTGCAGGGCTTTACCACCTGCTCTATGCGAGAAAGCGCGACGCTGCGCCCGTCGTGGAGATGAAGCTGGAAACAGAAGCAGAGTGAAAGAACAGGGGGCTGCGCCGGCAACTCCTCTTTATGGGTTCAGCAGATCCGCGCCGCACGACGAAATCATATGCGGCAGAGTTTTGCGGAGCATCGAGAGGAGTTCTTACCAGAAACGATTAGCTGATCCCATGATGAAGTGAGGGCTGTTGCATAAGTCGAAACTTTGACCATCGCGACGGCCTCACAAACTCACCCCGCCATACAGACAGAAGACAAAAGGTTGTGGCAAAGCCAGCGCACATCTTCCCGCCAACGAATAATCCGTTGGTGGAAGTAGCTTGTCATTTCGCATGTTGAGTATGGTATCATGAATAGTATGCAAAATGGGATTGCAGGGGACTGCCCTTTTGTCCCTGAAACCATCGAGAAGGAACATTGGGAGGGTATTTCATACCATGAAGGTTACTGCAGAGAAGATGGACAACCACGAGGTCGTGCTGACAATAGAGGTAGAAGCGGAGGTCTTTGAAAGAAAGGCGAGGCGAAGGCTTGCAGGATCTTGCAAACCGCGTGAGCATCCCGGGCTTTCCGCAAGGGCAAGGCGCCGCGCCACATCATCGAGCAGCGCGTCGGGCAAGCAGGCGATTCTTGATACGGCATTTGACGCCGTGGCGGACAAGGCGTTTCGCCGATGCCCTTTGAAGGAGCAGGATCGTGACGCCCGCTTTCGCGCCCCTGATATCGAGGTCGTGACACTGGAAGAGGGAAAGGATGTCGTCTTCAAGGCGCGCTTCACGGCAAAGCCCGAGGTAACGCTCGGCGAGTACAAGGGCATCCAGGTTGAAAAAGAAGGTCGATGAGATCACGGATGAGGACATCGACAAGGAAATCGAAGCATGCGTCGTCGCCGCAGCCAGATGGTCGATGCTGCCGAGGGCGCTGAGGGTCAAGAGCGGGCGACCTCGTGACGCTCGACTTCAAGCTTCGTTGACGGAGAGGCATTTGAAAGCGGCGAGGGCAAGGACTATCCGCTCGAAATCGGCTCGAACCGCTTCATCCCGGGCTTCGAGGATCAGCTCATCGGTGCGAAGGTCGGCGAGGCGCGACGTCAACGTGACGTTCCCGGAGTACCACTCGAAGGATCTCGCAGGAAAGCCCGCGAAGTTCGAGTGCACGATTCACAGCATCAAGGAGCGCCAGCTGCCTGATCTCGACGATGAGTTTGCCAAGAAGGTCGCAAGTTCCAGACGGTCGAAGAGCTTCGTGCCGACATCCGCAAGAACCTTGAGCATGCAGCGCAGCAGAAGGCAGATAACGACTACAAGGTCGCCGTCATCGAGAAGGCGACGGAGAACATCACGGTCGACATTCCTGCCGTCATGATCGAGAACCGCGTGACGATGATGATTCAGGAGATGGCGATGCGCCTGGAGCAGCAGGGCATGAAGCTTGAGCAGTACCTGCAGTACGCGGGCACCGACCTCAACCAGATTCGCGAGCAGTACAAAGAAGACGGCTGAGGAGAAACGTCAAGACTGACCTCATGCTGGAGAGCTGTGGCGAAGCTGAGGACATCAAGGTCGAGGCAGGATCTCGACGATGAGGTTGCGGCGATGGCGCTGACCTACGGCGCGACGCCGGCGCAGGTTCGGAAGGTCGTCAAGGAGCAGGGCCGCATCGGCGATCTCATCACGACGGTTCTCAGAAAGAAGACGTCGCAGTTCATCTTGGACAACGCCGCGAAGTGATGGCACGTTCTTTCACGGTCGTTGACGTCGTCATATATGGAGTGATTTGCATGAACAGCTATATGAACAGTTATGTTCCCATGGTGGTCGAGCGGTCGAATCGAGGAGAGCGCGCCTACGATATTTATTCGCGCCTCTTGAAGGATCGCATCGTCTTCGTCGGCGGGCCGATCGACGACAACGTCGCGAATGTTGTCGTCGCACAGCTTCTCTTCCTTGAGTCGGAAGATCCCGATCAGGACATCCATCTTTACATCAACAGCCCGGGCGGCGTCGTGACGGCAGGTCTCGCCATCTACGACACGATGCAGTACATCCGCCCCGACGTGTCGACGATCTGCATCGGGCAGGCGGCGAGCATGGGCTCTCTGCTCCTGACGGCGGGCGCGAAGGGCAAACGCGCTTTGCCTCTGGCGCGCATCATGATTCATCAGCCTTTGGGCGGTGCACAGGGACAGTCGACGGACATCCAGATTCAGGCGAAGAGATGCGCCTCAGGGAAGTCGGCAACGACATCCTCGCCAAGCACACGGGGCAGCCGCGTGAAAAAGCTCATCGCCGACACGGAGCGTGACAATTTCATGACGGCAGAGGAGGCGAAGGAATACGGTCTCATCGACGAGGTCATCACGCGTCCTGTCAAAAGATCGAGAAGCCCAAGGAGTAAGAGGTGGTATCATGTTGAAGTTTGGGGATGAAAAGGGTCAGCTCTAGTGCTCGTTCTGCGGCAAGTCGCAGGAACAGGTAAGAAAACTTGTGGCAGGTCGAGGCGTCTGCATCTGCGATGAATGCATCGAACTTTGCAACGAGATCATCGAGGAAGAGTTCAGTGAAGATATCGAAGTGGAACTCAGGATGTGCTGAAACCGAAGGAGATTGCCAGATCCTCGACCAATACGTGATTGGGCAGGGAGGAAGCGAAGAAATCGCTTTCCGTTGCCGCTCTACAACCACTACAAGCGAATCAATCGCACGCAGGGCAAGGCAGACGAGGTCGAGCTGCAGAAGTCGAACATCCTCATGATCGGCCCGACGGGCAGCGGCAAGACGCTCTTGGCGCAGACGCTCGCGAAGATCCTCAACGTACCGTTCGCCATCGCCGATGCGGACGTCTTTGACGGAAGCCGGCTACGTCGGCGAGGATGTGGAGAATATCCTGCAGCTCATACAGGCGGCCGACTACGATGTGGAGAAAGCGGAGAAAAGGCATCATCTACATCGACGAGATCGACAAGATCGCACGCAAAGTCGGAGAATCCCGTCCATCACGCGCGACGTGTCTCGGGCGAGGGCGTCAGCAGGCGCTCCTCAAAAATCTTGGAGGGCACAGTGGCTTCCGTACCGCCGCAGGGCGAGCGCAAGCATCCGCACCAGAACTCATCCAGATCGACACGACGAATATCCTGTTCCCTGTGCGGCGGCGCGTTTCGACGGCATCGAGAAGATCATCGAGGCGCGTCTTGGCAAAAAGAACATGGGGCTTCGGCGCGGAAATCGAGTCGAAGGTGGAGCGCAACATCGGGGAAAGCTGCGCACTATCCTGCCGGAAGACTTTGCTGAAGAACGGCTCTGATTCCCGAGTTCATCGGACGATTGCTGATCGTCGTGACGCTCGATGCGCTCGGCGAAGATACGCTCGTCCGCATCCTGACCGAGCCGAAGAACGCGCTCGTCAAGCAGTATCAGAAGCTCTTGGAGATGGACGGCGTGAAGCTCGATTTCGACGAAGAGCGCTCCATCTGATCGCAAAGGAAGCCTTGAAGCGCAAAGACGGGGGCGCGAGGTCTGCGCTCGATCATCGAGAGCATCATGCGCAACGTCATGTACGAGGTGCCGTCGGTCGACGGGGCTTCGCACTGTCGCGTCACGAAGGAGGTCATTTCGGACAAGAAGGATCTGTGCGACGATTGACAAGGCGAAAGGCGAAGACGAAGAGGCACGGACAAGGAAGCATCGGCTTGAGCATCGAAGGGGCGCTGCGGCAAAGCAGCGTCGCCCTTCTTTTATATTCAGGAGGATTGTTTATGTCGAAATACGTAAGCTGCCGCTCCTGCCTCTGCGTGGAATGATTGTGTTTCCCATTCATGATCATCCATCTCGACGTTGGCAGGGAGCGCTCCGTGGCAGCGTTGAGGAGGCGATGGTGCGCGACCGTCAGATCCTGCTCGTGGCGCAGAAGAATGCCGATGACCGATGAGCCGGGAGAGGGATCCTACGATGTCGGCACGATCGCCGAGGTGCGCCAGCTGCTTGAAGCTGCCGGGCGGCGCTCTGCGCGTGCTCTGTCGAGGGGCAGAAGCGCGGCGATCGAAGCGTATGAAGAGCTGGAAAGCTTTCGCCGAGGTGACGGTCGTCGAATACGGCGAGGTCGTGGAGGAATCCATGGAGATGGAGGCTCTGACGCGCGCCGTCGTGCACGAATTCGAGCAGCGGGTGAAACTCAGCAAGAAGATTCCCGCCGAGACGCTTGTTTCCGTGGCGATTCTCGATGATGCGGGACGCTTAGGGCGACCTCATCGCCAGCCACTCTGAGCCTCAAGGTTGAGGACAGGCAGGCGCTCTTGAGCAGGATCAATATCAAGAACCGCATGGAGCCTTCTACAAGATCTCTGGCACGTGAGCTTGAAGTGCTTGAGATGGAGCGCAAGATCGGCATGCGTGTGCGCAAGCAGATGGAGAAAAGATCCAGAAGGACTATATCTGCGTGAACAGATCAAGGCGATTCAGAAAGGAGCTGGGCGACGAGGACGACAAGGCGGCGGATATCGAGCGTACCGCAAGAAACTCGCCGAGGGCAGCTATCCCGAGGACGTGCAGAAGACGATCGAGAAGGAAATCCATCGCATGGAAGGGCAGGCGAGCATGTCTGCCGAGATGGGCGTCATACGCACTATATCGAGACATTGCTTGAGCTGCCGTGGATGATCGCCTCGGAGGACAACGTCGACATCAAGGCGGCGGAAACGGTCTTGAACGAGGATCACCATGGACTCAAGAAGGTCAAGGAGCGCATCCTGAATACCTCGCCGTCCACCAGCTCACGAAGGAGCAGCATGCGCCGATCCTGTGCCTCGTAGGCCCGCCGGGCGTTGGCAAGACGTCTCTGGCAAGCTCCGTGGCACGCGCGACGGGCAGGAAGTTCGTGCGTGCGTCTCTGGGCGGCATCCGTGACGAGGCGGAGATTCGCGGACATCGCCGCACCTACGTCGGTGCAATGCCGGGACGCATCATGGAAGGGCTGCGCAAGGCGGGCACGAAGAATCCCGTATTCCTGCTCGACGAAGTGGACAAGATCGCCATGGACTATAAGGGCGACCCGTCGGCGGCGCTCTCGAAGTGCTCTGATCCCGCGCAGAACACGACGTTCAGCGATCATTACGTCGAGCTTCCCTTCGATCTCTCCGAGGTTCTTTGGATCGTCACGGCGAACAGTCTCGCGAATATCCCGCGCGCCCTGCGCGACCGCATGGAGATCATCACGCTGTCGAGCTACACGGAGCAGGAGAAGCTCGAGATCGCAAGCGCTATCGTCGGACGGCAGCGCACGGCGAACGGCCTGAAGCGCGTGACCTGCAATTCGGCGAAGGCGTCATCGAGAAGATGATCGTCGAGTACGCGCGAATCGGGCGTGCGCGAGATTGAGCGCACGATCGGCTGCGTGTATGCCGCAAGGCGGCACGGCTCATCGTCGAGGGCGAGAAGAAGTCCGTGCGCGTGACGAAGAAGAATCAGGGACTTCTTGGAGCGCCCGAAGTTTCTGCAGGAAGAAGGCGGAGAAGAAGCCCGAAGTCGGCGTGGCGACGGGTATGGCATGGACGGAGGTCGGCGGCGACATCCCGCCGACGGAGGTCACGGTGCTCGCGGGCAAGGGCAAGCTGATTTTGACGGGGCAGCTCGGCGACGTCATGCGGGAGTCGGCGCGCGCGGGACTTTCCACATTCGCAGCCGGCAGGATGACATTCGGCATGACGGCGACTTTCTACGAGAAGAGCGACATCCATATCCATCTGCCTGAGGGCGCGATTCCGAAGGACGGGCCGTCGGCGGGCATCACGATGGCGACGGCGATGATCTCGGCGCTGACGGGCGAAAGGTCAGAGCGACGTCGCCATGACGGGGAGATCACGCGCGCGGACGCGTGCTCGCCATCGGCGGGTTGAAAGGAGAAAGGTGCTTGGCGGCGTATCGAGAAGGCATGACGCGCATCGTGCTGCCGAAGGAGAATGAGCGCGACATCGAGGATATTCCGCAGGAGGTGCGCGAGCATCTGGCCTTCGTGCCCGTGGAAACGATGGACGAGGTTCTTGCCGAAGCACTCGTGCCGAGGGGCGCACATGCCCGGATAGGGTCACGATCACGCAGGGCAGTATATCGCCTCCGCCGTGAAAGAAGCGAGCAGTATCCTGAAGAGCGTCGCAGGAGATCGTCTTCATCGGACGCATCGAACGTTGGCAAGTCGTCGCTCATCAACTCGCTCGCACGCACGAAAAATCTCGCTCGCGTCTCGGGACAGCCCGGCAAGACGCAGACGATCAACTTTCACGAGCTTGGGCGCGAAAGATCGAGGGAGAAGACGGGCGGCGCGACTTCTACCTCGTCGATCTGCCGGGCTATGGCTACGCGCGAACGGCGAAGAAGAACCGCAAGATCTGGTCGCGCTTCATCGAGGCGTACCCTGCTCGCAAAGCGAGGACTTGCAGTTCGTGTGCCAACTCATGGACATTCGCCACGAACCCATGGCCTCGGATATCGAGATGTTCAATGGCTGGTGGCGAAGGGACTGCCCGTGCTCGTCATCGCGACGAAGGCGGACAAGCTGAGCCGCAACGAGCAGAAGAGACATCCGCCATGCGAAGGGCGCTCGGCGTCGCGTGAGCTGGATATCCTGCCGTATTCTTCGGTAAAAATGAAGGAGCGTTCAGAATTGCTTGACGCGATAGCGAACGTTCTGATAGAATGAAGGAAGAGGTGTATTGCCAGACGATCTCTAGAGAAAATGAGGGTGAAAACTATGTTGACAGCTTTTGACAAGAAGCTCCTCAACGTCTTGCAGGCCGGCTTGCCCATCAGCAGCCGGCCTTTTTGCTGACTGGCGCAAGGCTTGGAGTCGGATGAGAAGACCGTTCTTTGCGCGCGTGAAAGAACTCAAGGAGCACGGGTATCTGCGCCGGATCGGGCCGTTCTTCGACTCGGCGAAGATGGGCTACCGCGCATCGCTCGTGGCGCTTCGCGCGAAAGCCCGAAGCGATGGAAAAGCGTGGCGAGGCCGTGAACTCGCCATGGGTGACGCACAACTACGAGCGCGAGGAAGGTACAACCTTTGGTTCACGCTGCTCACGCCGAACGAGGAAATGCGGCGACAGGATTCTCAGCGAGATTCGAGCGCTTCCCGGGTCGAGGCTCTGTTGAACCTTGCTCGCACAAGAGTACAAGGTCAACGTGCAGTTCAAGCTCGGACTAGGGGCGTCACGATGGAAATGCTCGATGAAATCGACAGGAAGATCACGCGCGCCATGCAGGGGGATTTCCCGCTCGTGGAAGAACCGTACAAGGAGATCGCCGCCTAAGGTGGGCATCGGAGGAAGAGCTTCTGCTGCCGTCTGCGCCGTCTCAAGGAAAACGGACAGATCCGCAAGATGGGAGCCGTGCTTCAGCACGCGCGGCAGGGCTTCACGGCGAACGTCCTCTGCGCATGGGTCGTGCCGCCCTGAGCGCATGGACGAGATCGGCGCGATGTGTGCAGCGAAAGCCTGCGGTGTCGCATTGCTACGACCGCGATACGGCGGAAGATTGGCCGTACAACGTCTGACACGATGATTCATGCGAAGAGCCGCGCCGAGTGCGAGGAGTGTCGCTGCGCTCGCGGCAGAGTGCGGTCTTTGAGAGCGCGTCATGCTCTACTCCGTCAAGAGTGGAAGAAGACGAAGGCGTTATTTCTGTGAAGAGAAGAGGGTTTGGCATAATGGTATCGGAAAAGATGAAGAGACTCGGCACGAAGAAGTCGACGATCCGCGAGATCTTTCGAGTACGGCAGGAAGCGAGCGCAGGGAGGTGGGGAGAAAACATCTGCGATTTCAGCCTCGGCAATCCCAATGTCCCGCGCCCTGATTTCATCAAAGCAGGCGGTTCTTGACAATCATGACGGAGATGGAGCCGCAGGCGGTGCACGGCTACACCATGCGCCGGGCAATCCCGCCGTGCGCGAAAACGCTTTGCCGCAGAGTCTCAATGAGCGCTTCGGCAGCGCACTCGGGACAGGAACCTCTTCATGACGGCGGGCGCGGCGGCGGCGATCACTGTGTGCTTCAAGGCGCTCGCCGAGGAGGGCGATGAGTTCATCGCCTTTTGCGCCGTTCTTTCCCGAGTATCGCTGCTTGTCGAGTCCGTCGGCGCAAAATCTCGCGTCGTGCCCGCCAAGACGGAGGATTTCAGATCGACTTCGCCGCTTGGAGGAGCGTCTTTCGCCCAGGACGAAGGGCGTCATCGTCAACTCGCCGAACAATCGAGCGGCGCCTGTATACTCTGAGAGACGATCAAAGAACTTGCCGCACTCCTTCGCAAGAAGCAGCAGGAATACGATCATCCCGATCTTCCTCATTTCCGATGAGCCGTACTCGCGAGATCGCTTACGGCTGCGAGGTGCCGTACATCACGAAGTATTTACGAGAATACGCTCGTCTGCTATTCGTACAGCAAGTCCTTTCTCGCTTGGCAGGAGAGCGCATCGGCTACTATCGTCGTGCCCGATGAGTCGCGGACTTTTTCGAGTGTCTGACGCTGTCGCAGGTGCGGCGCGCGTCCTCACGCATGTGAATGCGCCATCTTGTGGCAGCTCGTCGTCGCACGCTGCGCGAGGCTGTCCCTCGGATATAACGCCGCTACGAGAAGAACGGCACGATGCTCTACGAGGGACCTCGTGCGCGCGGGCTTCTCGTGTGTCAAGCCGCAGGGCGCGTCTACCTCTTCCCGCAGTCGTTGGAGGCGGACGACTATGCCTTCTGCGAGGCGCGCCAAGAAGTACGACCTTCTGCTCGTCCCGGCACGGACTGGCTGCCCCGGACACTTTCGCGCGTCCTACTGCATCAAGGAGCAGACGATCGAACGCTCTCGCCGCTCTTTGATGAAGCTGGCGAAAGCAGCGCGTCTGAAATCGGTCGCATGAAACTATAGGGTCTGAGCACTCGTGCGGGTATTTGAACTTGTGAATCATATCGGGAAGGTGCTTATTACACTGTCTATATGCTAGCATATAAAGTTACAGCTGACTTTTATGTATAATGTACCCAATGATATACTTTCGGAAGCGCGAAGCTGTCGGCCTGACAAGAACTAAGGAGGGAAAGCGATGCGACGATATACATCCCTGCTCCTCGTGGCGTTCATGCTGGTTCTTTGATCGCGACGATTTCGGACAATTTGGCGTGGGCATGCGGACAGGGACGCGGCAGGAGCGGCCTCATGCAGTCCGTCACGGTCTATACGACCTCTGCCGCCTGAGCATGCAGGAATCCTTGCTGAAGGATACGAGAAGGCGAAGCGCGTGCAGGTGAACTTTCGTGCCTGTAAGCTCGGCGGAGGTTCTGCAGAAGCTGCACCGCGGACGCCGCGATCGGCAAGGGACGGGGCGGATCTCGTGCTGGCTCGATCGCACGACATTGAGAAAGGCGGCAGGAACGGTGCTCTGCAGCCGTGCTGTCTCGGGAGAGCACGGACTCGGTCAGCGCGTCGCTTCAGAGGATGCGTCTGCTGCGTGGACGGGCATCTGGTCAGCGATCCGTCGTATCTCTGCGCCAACCGCGACTATGTGCGTACTGTGCCGCGCGTGCCCAATACGTGGACGGAACTTGCCCTCGATGCAGGATGCGCGTCGGCGTACCGATTTTCTGCGGCGGATGCGTCGGCGAATCTCTTCTCTGCATGATGTCGCAGCTCGGCGATGCGGCGACGTATGACATCTTGCGCGGCATACAGCCCAGGTCGTGCAGTATCCCAAGTACCTTTCGACGCCTGCGTGCGCATGGCGGGCATGGGCGAGGTCGACATTTCCGTCGCCGTGCAGAGCGAGTCATGCGCTACATCCATCAGGGCTATCCTCTGCAGATCATCTACCCCGAGGACGGCACGGCGTACACGCTGACGGGCGTGGGACTGGTCGAGGGAGCCAAAGAACGAGAGAGCAGGCGGAGGCCTTTCGGGGTGGCTGCTGAGCGATGAAGCGCAGCTCGCCTGCAGAGCCGGGAGTTCTTCTTCGTGCCGCTCAATCCCGTGACGATCTGCCTCATAAGTCTTTTCCGGGAAAGGACGTCGTGCTCTTTTCCGGACCGCAGGATTTCAGCCCGAGCCAGCGTCACGATCTCTTGGATCGTTGGAAGGAAAGTGCGGCGCAGTAAAAAGAGTGGTGGGAGGAATCGGTGGATTCCTCATATGCTGATATCCTGAATATGCTTGAGGAGGAAAAATTTTTGAAAGCAGAGTTCATCAGCCCTCGGCTGCAGCAGAATCTCGTCGATACGGAAGTCATGCTCCGGCATCTTGCAGGACAACGGCATCGAGCTTACGCCCGATCCGGCAGAGGCGGAGATCATCATCGTCAATACATGCGCTTTCATCCAGTCGGCGAAGGAGGAATCCATCACGACGGTGCTCAGTGATGGCGGAGTACAAGGAAACGGGCTGCTGTCGTTCGCTCATCATCGCAGGCTGTCTCGGGAACGCTATCATCAGGAGCTTTTGGACGACATGCCGAGGCCGATGCCATCATCGGCACGGGTCATGGAATCGCATCATGGAGGCGGTGCGTGAGACTCTGGCGGGCAACCGCATCGTTTCTTTGGCAGGGAGAGAAACGAAATTGTCTACGATGCAGAAGACGCCGCGTATCCTGACGACGCCCTGCGTATCTCGGCCTATGTGAAGATCGCCGAGGGCTGCGATCATCGCTGCGCCTTCGTGCCATTCCGCTGATTCGCGGACGCTCGCAGCCGACCGATGGATGACATCGAGCGCGAGGTCGCGCGCTTGCCGCCGAGGCGTCCGGGAGATCATACTCGTCGCGCAGGATTCGACGTATTACGGCAAGGACATCTACGGCGAGCCGTCCTTGGCGCGTCTCTTGCAGGAGCTGTGAAAGATCGAGAAGGTCGAGTGGCTGCGTCGTGTCTACTGCTATCCGAAGAATTTCACCGATGAACTCATCGCGACGATTGCGCAGGAGCCGAAGATCTGCAAAGTGACGTCGACTCTGCTGCTGCAGCATGCGCACAATTCGATTTTTGAAGTCGATGCGCCGCCCCGATACGCAGGAGGAAGTCGTGACGCTCCTCGAAAAGATTCGCGCGCGCATACCGAACGTCGCTGTTCGCTCGACCTTTCATCGTAGGGCTTTCCGAGCGAGACGGACGCGCAGTACTCAGACGCTGCGCCGCTTCCTCATCGAGCAGCGCTCGAGAAAGTGGGGATCTTCACCCTACTCGCAGGAGGAGGATACGCCAGCCGCTCCATGCCGCGCCAAGTGCCGAGGATGTCGTGCAGGAGCGCTACCATGATCTCATGAGCGTGCAGTGTAAGATTTCGGAGGAGCTGAACCAAGGGCTTGAGGGCAAGGAGCTTGACGTGCTCGTCGAAGGCCGCGACGAGGAGCAGCCGAATCTTGCCTTTGGGCGCTCCTATCGCGAAGCGCCGGGCGTCGATGGGCAGATCTTCATCGAAGGCGATGCGGCGAGCCGGCCGGGCGACATCGTGCGCGTGCGCATCGTGCAGGGATTCACCTACGATGCGGTCGGCGAGCCTGTCGAGTGAAGATGACGGTTTGCACGATATGTGGGAGCGGCGACGCTTAGGAAACGAAAGGGCGGAAGGATCGGAAGGGTGCGCAGGCATGGCCGAGGAAAGGAGTCGTTGGGCGCTTGTCGGACGACTGCTGCGTGAGTGCGGCAGGACGATCGCCTGCGCCGAGTCGTGTACGGGCGGTCTTCTGACGAGCCGCCTGACCGATGTCGCGGGAAGTTCCGCCTATGTCATGGGAGCTGTCGTCTCGCTATACGAACGAGGTCAGGCTTCGCTCGTCGGCGTGCAGCAGGCGACGCTCAAGGCGTTCGGCGCCGTGTCCGAGCAGACGGCACGAGAGATGGCGGAGGGCGTGCGTCGTGATTCCCGCCGATATCGGCGTCGGCATCACGGGCATCGCGAGGCCGGGCGGCGCGACGGCAGAGAAGCCTAGTGGGGCTTGTCTATATCGCCGTCGTCGCTGAACATGAGCGTGCACGTGGCGTCATAGTTTTCGACGGCTGCGCACTGAAGGTCAAAGCGTCAGTCGACAGAGCGGCGCTCTGCCATGGGGAAGTGTTCTGAATCACATGGCGCCCATATCTCGAAGAGTCACGATTGCTGCAGGCGGAATGCGACGCACCGAATGTCTGTGAATCATACGAGTAGCTTTTAGACAAGTTTCAGCCTTTATCGCTGATTATTCAAAGCGAAATGTAAGGAAGCTCTAGATTTTCGTTGTATGATGGCACTGAACAGCAGGAGGTCGTTCTGCCGATCTGTTTCAGGGAAAGTTAGGGAAAGGAGATTTTTATGAAGCTGAGGAAGATTTTTGCAGCCTTCGCCTTTTAGTGCGATGTTCGCAGCGACAGCAGTGATGCCGCAGACGCAGGGCGCGGAGCCCTTACACCTACACGAACAAGGAGGCAGGCTGGCATCATGTGTCCGACGAAGCCGCTCGGCGTTCTGCCCGCAAGCGTGCTGAACGAGGGATGAGAAGGGCAGCGTGCTCGTCTTCGCCAACGATGGCTACAAGATCAACAAGGCTTGGATCATCATTCCCGACGGCTTTCGCCAAGAGGGATCTGCCTGATCTCACAGGCTCTCGCAGAAGGATGAGCGACTTCTTCGACGCAGCTGAAGGGAAAACAGCGCCTACGCCGTCGTCGATCATCGTACCGGTCACGGCAAAGACAGAGCGTCTTCGCCGTGACTGCGAAGGACATCATGGTCGATACGGACGGCGATGCGAACTCGACACCGAGCGAGGCGGCGGACACGCAGATGGCAGTCGTCTTCCTGCGCTCGGAAAAAGGGACGCGCCTTCAAGATCGAGTTGATCGACAACCCCGAAATCACGGCGAAAAACGTTCTAGAATTCCGCGCGGGCATCTCGACGCTCAAAGATTTGTGAGCTCTGCGAGAGGATGTTGACTTTTTGACCTTTATGATGAGTATGATGACGATGCACGCGCATGAACGGCGCATGAAGCGCGAGTTTTGCCAGGCGCAGGGCGGCGCACAGGCTTCTGTAATGGGCACACTGCGAGTTTGCAAAGCGAGAGATTTTTTCGCGGCAAAGTACAGCGTATGAATTTCAGGCAGAAACAAAGCAGCCTCGACTTGATGATTCATTCCATCTATACGAATCACGAGATCTTTTTGCAGGGAGCTTATTTCCAACGCATCGGATGCGCTCGACAAGCTGCATTTCGCGGCCTTGACGGACAGCGCTGCGAGAGGGGACGAGTGCGGAGATCTTCCTCGTGCCGGATGAGGCGTCGCATACGCTTTCCATCTCGGACAACGGCATCGGCATGACGGCGGAGGAAGTCGTCGAGAACATCGGCACGATTGCGAAGTCGGGAACGAAGGCGTTCTTGGAGCAGCTGCGAGCGCACGAAGGAAGCGAGAACGGCGGTTGACGAGAAGGAGCTGATCGGTCAGTTCGGCGTGGGCTTCACTCCGCCTTCATGGTCGCCGAGAAGGTCACGATCCTCACGCGCAAGGCGGGCGAGAAGCAGGGCATACGCTGGGAATCGACGGGCGACGGCACCTACAGCATAGAAGAGTGCGACAAGGAGAAGCACGGCACGACGATCGTCATCACGCTCGCGAAGGAATACTACGGTGCGGAAGCATGAGGAGAACTTCCTCGACAAGTACAAGCTCGAAGGTCTCGTCAAAGTATTCGGACTAGTGCGCTACCGATCAAGATGAGCTTCGAGATCGAGGACGCCGAAGGATGAGGGACAGGCAAGCCCATCGAAGGCGCGGAGAAGACGAAGCGCACGGAGGTGCGCACGCTCAATTCCATGACAGCCGCTATGGACGAAGAACAAGAGCGATATCAAGCCTGAGGAATACAACGAGTTCTTGAAGAATCAATTCACGAGTGGGAAGATCCCGATGGAGATCTTCCACACGAAAGGCGGAAGGCGCGGTCGAGTACACGGCGCTGCTCTTCATTCCCGGCGCATGCACCGTTCAACCTTTATCATACGGACTTTCGAGCCGGGCGTGCAGCTCTACTCGCGCCACGTCTTCATCATGGACAAGTGCAAGGACCTCCTGCCAGACTACCTGCGCTTCATGAAGGGCTTGTTGATTCGCCCGACCTCTCGCTCAACATCTCGCGCGAAGCTTCTGCAGCAGAGCCGCGAACTCAGACCATCGGCAGGAATCTGAGAAGAACATCCTGAAGACCTTTGGAGCGCACGTTGAAGAACGAGCGTGAGAAGTACGAGAAGTTCTGGGCGGAATTCGGCAAGTCGCTGAAGATCGGCATTTACAACAGCATCTACAGCGGCGAGAACACGGCCGACAAGCTCATGGACTTGCTGCTCTTCCTGAGCTCGAAGAGAAGGCAAGCCTCGCAACGCTCAAGGAGTATGTCTCGCGCATGCCCGAGAGCCAGAAGGAAAATCTACTATGCGTGACGGGCACGGATAAGGCGACGATCGAGAAATTACCGCAGATGGAACTTCTGCGTGAGAAGGGACATCGAGGTTCCCCTACCTGACCGACCCGTGGACGAGTTTCACGATCGAGACGCTGCGCGAGTACGAGGGCAAGGTTCCACTCGATCAGCCGCGGCGATCTGGATCTTGACGATGCCGAGTCGCAGGAGGCGAAGAAGAGACGGAGGACATTCAGAAGAAGAACGACGATCTTCTGAAGGACGTCAAAGGAAGCCTTTCGGCGACCGCGTGGCGGAAGTCAGCTGACCTCGCGTCTCAAGTCGAGCGCCGTCTGCCCTCGTGGCGGACGCGATGGGGCCAAGTCTCTCGATGGGCACACGTTCTCTCGAGATGGACAACCCGATGTTCAAGGCGCGCCGCATCCTGAGATCAACCCGCATCATGAGATCTTCACGCGCCTGCAGGCATTGCACGAAGCGGGCAAGGACACGGAGGACTTCAGGACTACTGCGACCTCCTCTACACGCAGGCCTTGATCATCGAGGCATCCTGCCGGAGAATCCCCATGGACTTTGCGAACAAGCTTGCGAAGCTTATGGCGAAGTGAGGGAAAAATGGTGTGATAAGTGACGGATGCAGTGAAGCAGTCGCTTATATAAAAATGAAAATCTGAGAAGTCCAATTTTCTTGGGGATTTTTCTATGAAGAAATCAGGTGAGCTGCACGTGCAACCGTTAGTTTTTGGACATTGTATGCGGGTTGTTGCTGCAGCAATTCTTGGCGGAATGCGGCAAAATGTAGTATAATACAAACAAGGAAGTGAGGAAGATGTACCGCATCAAGCCGTGGGAAGACTTGACGATTCAAGATGATTACATGTTCAAACTCATCATGGGCGTCAAACGGATATGCCTGAACTTGCTGCAAGGAATTCTCCGTGTGAAATCGAGACATCCACTATCTGAAACAGAAAATCCATGGCGCACGCTACCAAGGCAGGGTGTTCGCATGGATGTCTATGTGCGCGACGATGCTAATACAGCATACAACATCGAAATGCAGGTTCGTATGCTTTGAAGGGGAAAGTCTTTTCAAGCGTACGCGCTACGCAGTCGATGATTGATGCCGACCTCTTGGCGGCAGGTGCGGACTATGACGACTTGAACAAAACCGTTATCATTTTATCTGTCGCTTTTCGAGTCCTTTCGGCAAGGGGCAGCATCATACACTTTTCTAATCTATGCGTGGAGGATAAAGCTTTTGAGCTTTCTGATGGAGCAATAAAAATTTTTCTTAAATGCTAAGGGTACGCTGAACGATGTGGATGGAAGGCGTCAAAGCGTTTTCTCGATTATGTGAGACGGTATCGTGATGCGACAATCCTCTTGTAAGGAAATTGACGAGGAGATTCGGCGAATCAAGAAGAAGAGAACGAAGAGAGGGTGAGTTACATGCACTTTCGCGATGAAAATGATGGAGGAAAGGAAAGAGGGTTTCAGGGAAGGGGAACGTCAGGGTCTTGCCATGGCAGGGCGAAAAGAGCTGAAGGAAAAAGCCGAAGGAAAAGCTGAGAGGATGGCGCTTTCTATTCTGCAGCATGATGGAGAATTGAACTTTTCCATGGAAAAGGCGATGGATATTCTGCAGATTCCTGCAGCGGAACGTGCCAAATACGCAGCGCTCGTCAAAGGTGAGTTGTCCTCCAGTTTGCTGTGATGAAGTCTTGTCGAGCACGAAATTTCCATTATAATAAGGCAGAGCTAGCAAAACGAAAATGAGACGGCAGGTGACGCAGCGATAGCTCGTTATCTGCCGTTTTCTTGTCAGCCAAGGGAAGGATGGGACATTCGGGTTGGAAGAAAGCTGAAGTTATACGGGTTCAATAATCTGACGAAGTCTTTGAGCTTCAATATCTACGATATTTGCTACGCGAAATCGCAGCGTGAGCAGCAGGACTACATCAAATATATTGACTCGCAGTACAACTCAGAGCGCTCTGATCGAAGATCCTCATGCGCGTGACGGAGATGATCGGCGCACATGTCCTGAGCATCTCGAAGCAGGATCACGATCCGCAGGGCGCGAGCGTGACCTTCCTCATTTCCGGAAGAGGATGCAGCGGGGCACAGAAGCCGCTGCTGAATGACGAGATCGTCGCGCACCTTGACAAGAGCCATGTGACCGTGCATACGTATCCCGAGTTCCACCCAGAGACGAGCATTGCGACGTTCCGTGTCGACATCGACGTGGCGACGTGCGGCGAGATCACGCCTTTGAAGACGCTCGACTACCCTCATCGGCAAGTTTGATTCGGATATCATCACGATGGATTACCGCGTGCGCAGCTTCACGCGCGATGTGACGGGAAAGAAGCTCTTTTATGGACGACAGATGTCGTCGATTCAGGAGTATATCGTCGGAGACCTTGGCGACGTACGACGCCATGGACATCAATGTCTATCAGGCGAATATCTTCCACACGCGCATGCTCATCAAGGAGATCGAGCTGCAGAATTACCTCTTCAATACGGATATTTACGAATACCGCCAAAGACGCGGCTCGCGATCAGCAACAGCCTGCGGCGCGAGATGATTGAGATCTACAGCGGCAGCAATGTATTCCTGAGCGAGGCTTTGCGTCTTGCTCTTTGGGAGGAAAGAAGAAGGATTGGAAGCATTCGACTACCATACGCAGGACAGGGCGCCTGTTCTTGAAGCTCTGGAGCGCTTCAAGAACAGGCGCGTCGTGCCTTTCTGACGTGCCGGGGCACAAGGCGCGGCGCGGCAACGCAGAGCTTGTGGACTTTTCTCGGCGAAGTGCCTTTCCGTCAGACGTCAATTCGATGAAAGATGCTCGACAACCTTTGCCATCCCGTATCGGTGATTCGCGAGGCGGAGAGTTTGGCAGCGCGGGCGTTCGGCGCAGCGCACGCTTCTTCATGGTCGGCGGCACGACGAGTTCGGTGCAGACGATGATTCCTGACGGCGGCGAAGCGCGGCGAGAAAGATCATCCTGCCGCGCAATGTGCATCGAAGCGTCATCAACGCGATGATCCTCTCGGCGCTGTTCCCGTCTATGTGGAACCCGCAGATGGATCGGCGGCTCGGCATCGCGCTCGGCATGAGGCTCGCCGATGTCGAGCGTGCGATCGAGGAGAATCCGGACGCGAGAGCGATCTTCGTCAACAATCCGACGTATTACGGGATATGCTCGAACATCCGCGCCATCGCCGATCTCGCTCATGCGCACGGCATGACTGCTCCTCGCCGATGAGGCGCACGGCACGCACTTTACTTCCACGATCATTGCCGTTTCCGCCATGGTGGCGGGGGCGGACATGGCGTCGGCGAGCATGCACAAGTCGGGCGGCTCTCTGACGCAAAGCTCGCTCCTTTTGATCGGCGAGCGCGTGCACGAGGGCTATGTGCATCAGATCATCAATCTCACGCAGACGACGAGCGCGTCGTGCCTCCTCGCGAGTAAGCCTCGACATCTCGCGGCGCAACCTTGCCCGCATTCGCGAGGGCGAGACAATCGACAAGGTCATCCGTCACGTCGAATATGCGCGTTCTGAGATCAACGCCATCGGCGATTACTATGCCTATGCGAAGGAACTTGCCGACGGCGACGCCGTCTTCGATTTCGACGTCACGAAACTCTCGATCTTCACGCGCTCTCTGGGGCTTGCGGGCATCGAAGTCTGACTGACCTCCTGCGCGCGAGTACGACATTCAGACGGAGTTCGGCGACATGGCGAACCTCCTCGCCTACGTCTCAATCGGCGACCGTCCCATGGATATTGAGCGTCTCGTATCCGCGCTCGCCGAAATTCGGCGCAACTATAAGAAGCCGCCGAAAAATATGCTCGAAGTCGAGTACATCAGCCCGAAGGTCGTCTGCGGCCCGCAGGAGCGTTCTACGCTGAGAAGGAGGCGCTTCCCATCGCCGAGACGGCGGGGCGCGTCGCGGGCGAGTTCGTCATGTGCTATCCGCCGGGCATTCCGATCCTTGCACCGGGCGAGCTTGTGACGGCGGATATCCTCGATTATATCTGCTACGCGAAGAAGAAGGGCTGCTCGCTGACGGGGCCTGAGGATATGGAGATCCAGCGGCTCAACGTGATGAAGGAGACTGAGGCATGAATCTTTTGGTTTACGGAGAAGCACGACAAAGATGCCGGCTTTTCCATCAAGGTCGATCAGGCAGATTTACTCGGGCAGGAGCGACTTTCAGCATCGACATCTTCGAATCGCCGGAGTTTGGGACGCTTTCTGACGATCGACGGCTACATGATGCTGACGGAGAGGACGAGTTCATCTACCACGAGATGATCGTGCATGTGCCGATGTGCGTCAATCCCGAGGCGAAGCGCATCCTCGTCATCGGCGGCGGCGACGGCGGCACGGTACGCGAGCTTCTGCGCTACAAAAGCGTCGAGCGCATCGACCTCGTGGAAATCGACGAGATGGTCGTCGAGGCGTGCCGCGAGCACTCTGCCGCAGACGGCGGCGCTGCTCTGACAGATCCGCGTCCGTTTTTTCGAGGACGGCCTGCGCTTCATCCGTCAGCCCGAGGACGAGTATGATCTGATCCTCGTGGATCTGACCGATCCTTTCGGGCCGGGCGAGGGCTTTACGAAGGAGTTCTACGGCAACTGCTTCAAAGCTCTGCACGAGGACGGCATCATGGTCAACCAGCACGAAAGCCCGTTTTACAAGGACGACGCCTATGCCATGCAGCGTGCGCACAAGCGCATCGTCGAGTCGTTCCCCATCAGCCGCGTCTATCAGGCGCATATCCCGACGTATCCGTCGGGGCACTCGGCTCTTCGGCTTCGCGTCGAAGAAGCGTGCGCCCATCGAGGGCGTCGATTGGCGGCGTTGGAAGCGGCTCGGCATCAAGACGCGCTACTACAATACGAAGCTGCATATCGGCGCTTTCGCCTTGCCGACCTATGTGGAGGAGATGCTGCGATGTTGAAAGATAATGTAGAAACTTTTCTGGGCTGCGAGACTTTCGTACGAAGAATCGCGCATCGTGCTCTTCAGCGCTACCCTTCGATTCGACGACGTCGCTTTCGCCCGGGCACGCGCTCTGCGAGCCGCACGATGCGTGCTGAGTCGTACGGGCTGGAGACGTACAGCCCATATCTCGACCTTGATATGGAGGGAGACGCGCTGTCTTTGACGGCGGCGACTTGAGCTTTGCTCGGCGATCCGGCTCGCGCGCCCGGGCAGATCGAGGACTTCGCTGCGGAATCTGCTCGCCGATGGCAAGAAGCCCTTCATGATCGGCGGCGAGCATCTCGTGACGCTTCCGTCGCGCGCTCTCGCCGAATGCTACGAAGACCTCCATATCGTGTACATTTCGATGCGCATACGGATCTGCGCGATGATTACTCTGGGGCGAAGCTCTCGCACGCGACGGTCATGCGCCGCGCACGGGACATCCTGGGCGATGGGCGCATTTATCAGTTCGGCATACGGAGCGGCGAGCGCGCGAGTTCCTCGGGCGAAGGAGCATACGCATTTGCAGCGCTTCGATTTCACGGGGCTTGAATGGAGTCTCGCTGAACTCATGGGAAAGCCCGTGTACTGACGCTCGATCTCGATGTGCTCGATCCGAGATGTTTTTCCCGGCACGGGCACGCCCGAGCCGGGCGGCGTGAGCTTCCTCGATCTTCTTCGTGCGCTCCGAAGACGCTGCGGCTCGACCGCATCGTCCGGCTGCGACATGGTCGAGCTGTCGCCGCATTATGACGCGAGCGGCGCGTCGACGGCGGTGGCGGCGAAGCTGCTCAGAAATGCTGCTCGCTTGGGACGAGGCGGCGATCCGCGGCGCGGATTTGGTCTGAGAGGCGGCGAATATCGAGTGCTTGATGACAGGAGGAAACATCATGGGAAAGGCTTTGATCATCGGCGCGGGCGGCGTCGCGAGCGTCGCCGTGCACAAGTGCTGCCAGAACAGCGACGCGTTTGAGGAAATCTGCATGCAGAGCCGCACGAAGGCAAAGTGCGACGCATTGAAGGAAAAAAAGCTCGCGGGCGGCAAGACGAAAATCACGACGGCGCAGGTGGATGCGGACAGACGGACGAGCTCATCTCCTGATTGAGCGGGAGAAGCCCTGACGTCGTCTTGAATCTCGCGCTGCCGTACCAGGATCGACGATCATGGACGCGTGCCTTGCGACGAAGACGCACTATGTCGATACGGCGAAACTACGAGCCGGAGGACACGGCGAAGTTTGAGTACAAATGGCAGTGGAGTACAACGACCGCTTCAAGGAAGCCGGCATCACGGCGCTGCTCGGCTCGGGCTTCGATCCGGGCGTCACGGGCGTCTTTTTCCGCTGTGCCCTGAAAGCATCACTTTCGATGAGATCAACTACATCGACATTCTTGACTCGCAACGCGGGGCGATCACGGCTATCCGTTTGCGACGAACTTCAACCCTGAGATCAACATCCGCGAGGTTTCGGCGAAAGGCAGCTATTGGGAAGACGGCAAGTGGGTCGAGACGGGAGCCGATGGAGATCAGCGTCTACAACTTCCCCGAGGTCGGCGAGAAGGGACATGTACCTCTTGCATCACGAGGAGCTGGAGTCGCTCGCGATCAACATCCCCGGCATCCGCCGCATCCGCTTCTTCATGACGTTCGGCGAGAGCTACCTGCGCCACCTCAAGTGTTGGAAAACGTCGGCATGACTTCGATCGAGCCGATTGAGTTCGAGGGCAGAAAGATCATTCCCGCTGCAGTTCCTCAAGGCGGTTTTGCCCGATCCCGCGAGCCTTGGCCCGGGACGAAGGGCAAGACGAACATCGGCTGCATCTTCCGCGGCAAGAAGGACGGCAAGGAAAAGACGTACTATGTCTACAACGTTCTGCGATCACGAAGCGTGCTACAGAGAAGTCGGCTCGCAGGCCGTTTCCTACACGACGGCGTGCCCGCGATGATCGAGTGCGATGCTCGTGATGAACGGCACATGGAAGGGCGCGGGCGTCTATAACATCGAGCAGTTCGATCCCCGATCCGTTCATGGATGCGCTGAATCGCTGGGGCTTGCCGTGCAGGAGAGCTTCACGCCGGAGCTTGTCGGATTGATGGGCGAGAGTTTTTCGGAAATTCGAAAATACGCAGAAATTTTCTCATGCTGTGCCGACGCCCGCCTACGTCGTCATGGAGGAGCTCTGCGCAGGAATCTCACCGTGCTGCGCGACTTGCAGCAGGAGACGGGCGCACATGTGCCTCTGGCGCAGAAGGCGTTTTCGATGTTTCACTTCTATCCGCTCATTGCCGAATACCTCGCGGGTTCGGCGGCGAGCGGCCTCTTTGAGGCACGTCGCGCATGACGAGGAGATGAAGGCAAGGAGAACCACGTCTTTTTGCGCCGGCGTTCAGAGGCGGACATGGCGGATCGTCAGATCGCCGATCACATCGTGTTCAACCCTTCGCCCAGTGGGAGAAGTACGGCGAGCTTGCCCTTGCAGCGCACGGCTGCGCGTGCTGCCTGCATCAATCCCCGAGCATCTCGACGCAGGAGCACGCGATCTATGACCCATGCTCGGCCGGCTCGCGTCTCGGCGTCAGTCGGCGAGTTCGCCCCGAAAAGATGGAAGGGACTGACGGGGCTGCACTTTCACACGCTTTGCGAGCAGGGCGTGGAGCCGCTGGCGGAGACGCTCGAAGCCGTCGAGGAGAAGTTCGGCGCATGGCTGCCGCAGATGGATGGATCAACTTCGGCGGCGGACACCACATCACGCGCGAGGGCTACGACATCGACCTGCTGAAACAGTGCATTATGCGTATGCAAACGAAATACGGACTCAAGGTTTATATCGAGCCGGGCGAGGCGATCGCGCTCGACGCGGGATTCCTCGTCGCCGAGGTGCTGGAAATCGTTGAAAACGATACGCCTGTCGCCATCCTCGACACGTCGGCGGCATGTCACATGCCCGACGTCATCGAGATGCCGTACCGCCCGCCCGTTCTGGGTGCGGGCGAGGCAGGGGAGAAACCCTTCGCCTATACCTTCGCGGGGCCGACGTGCCTTGCGGGCGACACGATCGGCACATACTCGTTCGATGCGCCGCTTGCTGCCTCCCGCCGCATCGTCTTCGGCGACATGGCGATCTATACGATGGTGAAGAACAACACCTTCAACGGTATGCCGCTGCCCGCGATCGTCGCCGTCGATGAAACGGGCGCATGGCAGGTCGTGCGCCGCTTCGGCTACGAGGATTTCAAGATGCGTCTGTCCTAGGAAGAAGTGCCGCTCGTTCGCGATGGCGCTCTTTGCGTCCTGTAGAACATGCGCGGTGCATAGGTGGTACAATAAAGGGCGACGCCTTTTGTTCGGGGGCGGAGAAGATGATGTTTATTTTCAAAGGAAGTGGATGTTTATGCTGCGTCGCTTTGGAAGAATTGCCCATTAGCTCTTTCACTACAAGATGCTCCTCGTCACGGGTCTGGGATGGCTCTTTGATGCGATGGATACGGGGCTGATCGCCTTTGTCCTGCCGCTCTTGGTCAAGGATTGGGGGCTGAGTCCCGCGCAGGCGGGCTGGGTTGGCTCCGTGGGACTTATCGGCATGGCGCTCGGTGCGGTCGTGGCAGGATCTCTGGCTGATCGTTTGGGGGCGCAGAAGGTCTTCACTGCGACAGTTCTGCTCTACAGTGTATCGACAGGGCTTTGCGCGCTGGCTTGGAGCTATGAATCGCTGCTCGTCTTCCGTTTCCTCGTCGGCTTCGGCCTCGGCGGCGAACTGCCCGTCGCCGTCACGCTCATGACCGAGTATGCGCCGACGCGGCTGCGCGCGGACGCTTTCATCGTCCTTCTTGAAAGCTTCTGGGGCGTCGGCTGGCTCGTCGCCGCCTGCATCTCGTATCTTCATTCCGAGCGTTCGGCTGGAAACTCGCGTTCCTCCTCGGCGCTCTGCCTGCACTCTATGTGTTCCTCATCCGCCTGCACCTGCCGGAATCCGTTCGCTACCTGCTCGCGAAGGGGCGCGTCGAGGAGGCGAAGGAAATCGTCTGCCATCTGGAGGAAAAGCTCGGCCTTGCAAACCGTCCGTTTACGGCAGATGAACTATTGCCGAGAGAGGCGGCAGAGAGACGGGATTTGCCGCTCTGTGGCAAAAAGGGCTTCCGTCTGCGCACGGCGATGCTCTGGCTGACGTGGTTCGGCATCGTCTTCAGCTACTACGGCATCTTCATGTGGCTGCCGTCGCTCGTCTACGCGCAGGGCTTCGCCGTCGTCAAGACCTTCGAGTATGTGCTGATGATGACGCTCGCGCAGCTTCCCGGCTATCTTGCTGCCGCGTGGCTCGTCGAGGTCATCGGGCGCAAGTATACGTTGTCTGCCTTCCTGCTCTTGTCGGGCGTTTGCAGCATTCTTCGGCGCTGCCGAATCGTCGTCGGCGCTTCTCGCCCGGGGCGCGGGCATGAGCTTCTTCAACCGCCGCATCGGGGCGTCATCTACACCTACACGCCCGAGCAGTACCCGACGGCGATGCGCGCGCTCGGCAGCAGCTGGGCGGCGGGCTTTTGGACGCATCGGCGGCGCTGATCGCGCCGATGCTCGTCGGCGTGCTGCTCGCCGGCTCCGTCGGCATTGGGACGATCTTCGCTCTGTTCGCGTCCGTATTCGTGCTGATCTCGATCGTCGTCATCACCTGCGGCGGGAAAGCAAAGCAGAAGACGCTCGAAGATCTGCGACGTCCGCGAAGCGCTACGGAGCGTAAGCGATGGGAGCACGAGTATATCTTTTGTCTTTCTTGGCGGCGGCCTCGGCGCTGTCTGCCGCTATTTGGCGACCTCGTTTTTCGCCGTGCGCTTCGGGGCGGCATTTCCTTACGGCACGCTCTTTGTCAACGTGTTGGGCAGTTTCCTTATGGGGCTTCTTATCGGCGTTTTTGCCGCTTTTGCGCCGCGCAGCGCTTTTGCCTGAGAACCTGCGCTTTCTGCTCGCTGTCGGTTTCCTCGGCGGCTTCGACGTTCTCGTCCTTCAGCATGGAGACGCTGAGCCTGCTGCAGGGCGCGAATGCGCTTTCAGCGCTCTGGAATGTACTGGCGAACGTCGCCTTCGGTGTGGCGGCGGCATGGGCGGGACTCTTGCTCGTGCGCGCTGCACTGTAGGCGAGGAAAATAGAAACGGCTGCTGCAAATTTTTGCGGCAGCCGTTTCTTCTTGTCACGACAGACGTTGTATGAGTATAGTGCTGATTAGGGAACAATGGGGAGGGGATGTATATGGAAACGAGTGGATCGCTGGTACAGCGAGCGGCTGCAGAAAGAAATGACTGTCCGAACGTATGGGGCAGACGGCACGCCCGTGCTCGCCTTCCCGCCGCGAGAGATGCTTTCCGATGCCTAGCTGAAGCGGCGGGCGGACATGAAACGCTCGCACGCTGGCTCGACGGGCGCATAATCCGGCTCGTGACGGTCGATACGATTGACTCCGAGAGCTGGTTCAGTGCGGATGATCGTGAGTGGCGTGCCAATCGGCAGGAGGCTTACTACGAATATGTTGCCGATAGTCGTGCCCTTTGTGCGCTCGCTGAGCGATTGGACGCGCCTGCCCGTTTCCGTTGGCTGCAGCTTCGGCGGCACTCATGCGGCGATCCTCTCCTGCGCCGCCCCGATCTTTTGCGGACCCATCTCGCTTGCCGGTTCTTACGACGCCAAGACGTTTTTCGGCGGCTGGCTCAATGCACGGCTCTACGACAATTCACCGCTCGACTTCCTGCCCAATATGGCGAACGAACATCCCTATATCGAGCTTTTACAACGAGAGGAAGATGGTCTTCTGCACGGGGCAGGGCGAGGGGCTTGACGAGCCGCGCCGCACGGCGATCTCGCTGCGCTCTGTGCTGCAAGACGAAAGGGGCGTGAATGCACGGTCGATTTCTGGGGACGGATGTCGCCTATGGCTGGGAATGGTGGAAGAAAGCAGATCATATACTTTCCTGCCCTATGTGCTCGGCAGGATGAAAGGAAGACTTTGTCTGCGGGAGAAGAGAGAAGCAGCGGCAATGCGCCGCATTTTCTGAAAGAAAGAGAAGTGAAGAAATGGCGGACATCATAGCGGAAAATTTGCACGGCGTCATCGGCGAAATCCTCGCCGACTACAAGACGGATCGCATCATCGACAAGATGGATGTGTTCTGTCAGCCTGACAAGAAGACGGTCATCGACATCCTCGGAAAACTTGTGCGCATCGTCTTCCCGGGCTACTTCAAGGATGAGCACTACCGCGTCTACAGCGTAGAGAACAACATGACGATGGTCATTGAGGATGCCGCGTACCTATTGAACAAACAGATTGCCATCGCCCTGCCGTGCAAATGTTCGAGAGCGCAGGCGGAAGAGTGACTTTTTCGATCGCGCGCAGGGAGATCACGCTCGCCTTTTTCCGCGCCATACCGAAGATCCGTGCCTATATCGAGCTGGACGTCCATGCGGCATTCGAGGGCGATCCTGCGGCATCGAGCGAGGCTGAGATCATCTATTCCTACCCCGGACTCTATGCGATCTGCGTGCATCGTCTGGCGCATGAACTTCATGTGCTCGGCGTGCCCGTAATCCCGCGCATCATGTCGGAGCGCGCACAGCTGCACGGGTGTCGACATCCATCCGGGCGCGACGATCGGCAGGAGCTTCTTCATCGACCATGCGACGGGCGTCGTCATCGGCGAGACGACGGAGATCGGCGAGCATGTGAAAATCTACCAAGGAGTGACCTTGGGCGCATTGTCGACGAAGGGCGGGCGCTCGCTGAAGGACAAGAAGCGCCACCCGACGATCGAGGACCGTGTGACGATCTATTCGAGCGCGTCGATCCTCGGCGGCAGACCGTCATCGGCAAGGGCGCGATCATCGGCGGCAACGCCTTCATCACGAAGTCCGTGGCTCCGGGGAACGCAGATCAGCGTGAAGAGATCAGGAACTGCGCTACGACAAGTCGCGCGACGAATTGGAACAGGTCGATTTCGAGGGAGAAGCCCCGTGGTTTTATGTGATATGAGCGCGAGGGGCGGCGCGTGCTGCGCCCTCTCGCATGAAGGCCTTATGGATATTTTTCATGAAAGGTGTTGACAAGGGTCGCACATAGGTGTTACCATAATACATGAAGTTCATAAGACCACTAAAACTTCATATCGATTGCTAGGTGTCGCAGAACTTAATAGGGAATCCGGTCAATGCCGAGCGGTCCCGCCACTGTAACAGCGAGCGAATCTGCATGATGTCACTGGGGAGTTTTTCCTTGGGAAGGCGCAGAGAGCGATGACCGGAGCCAGGAGGAACTGCCTAGCTGACAATCACCGTTTGACCTGCGAGTGATGGGAAGGGGATTATTGCGCAACGCAATGAATCCCGGCTGAGCGGGCTTTTCTTTTGTAGTGCCTCCTCGAAACCCCTTCCCTTCGCGGGCAAAGGGATCAATTTCGGCGGAGAGTTTTCCTGCGGCTTGGGCTACAGAAGAGCATTGCTCATATTATCTCCGATCCAGTTCTCTTTGCTGCTCTGCGCAGCTCCGTGTGGAGACACGGGCTTCCTTTTTCAAGACCGGTTTTTGCCTCGATGTCTTGACATCGGGCGCAAAAGCCTGCCATAATTCTTTGAGGACATCCTTTGATGGGTCGTTTCCCCATGTGCTTATGTTCTGATTTTCAAAGGAGAGATATTGAATGAAGAAATTTCAAGAAAATGCTAGCCATGTCGCTCGCGTGCGGCGCTGTTTTCGCTTTGAGCGCACCCTCCGCCGACGCTTCCTACATGCTGAATCCCGAAGTCAAGGATGCGACGCCGGCTCTCCTGAGGCGTCGGAAATCGGCGTCTTGAAGTACGATAATCCCTAAGATGCAGAATCTCCCGAACAAGGACGCCATCCTCGTCGTCGAGGCTTTGGCACGACCTTCGAGGATTCGCGCGAAAAAGACGATCGAGGCGACGGTCAAGGGCGATTCAGGCGGCCTCATCGAACGTGAAGGTTGAGCTGGCATTTACTTCGCATATCATCGTAGACCGCATCAAGGCGAAGGAAGGTCTCGATATTCCCAACACCGGAGGCGGCGCTGCAGCAGCTCAAGAAGGACGGCTATACGCGCATTGCGCTATGCTCTGCTCGATGTCATTCGGGCATGGAATATGCCTATGACAAGGCGATCTTCAACGAGTACAAGGGCAACTTCAAGAAGATGACGCTCAGAGCGTCGCTCATCTACTGGCAGGGGCAGGAAGAGCAGCGCGACGACGTCGAATCTGCTCTGAAGGCGCTTTCGACGCAGTTCCCGAGGTTGCTGACGATGAAGCCATCCTCGTCATGGCGCATGGCACGCCGCATCCGGCAAACGCTTATTATGCCGTGATTCAGGACGGCATCAACAAGATGCAGCTCAAGAATACGTACATCTATACGGTGGAAGGTTGGCCGAGCCTTGAGGACATTATCCCCGAGCTTAAGGCGAAGGGCATCAAGTCCGTCACGCTCATGCCGATGATGATGGTCGCCGGCGATCGTACAAACAACGATATGGCTGGTGACAGGCGAGTTCGCCGAGTCCATCCTCATGAAGGCGGGCTTCAAAGGTCAACACGTACATTCATGGTCTTGGCGAGAATAAGGCGATTCGCAGCCTCTTCGTCGAGCGTGCGAACAGAGTCGTGGGATATGCTCGAAGCCAGCAGAGCCTGACACATCTCCTTTCAATAAAGAACGCCGCTCGGCTTGCCGAGCAGCGTTCTTGCGTCAATGTGGAAACAGGAAATTATCGGTCTTGCGCGGCCGAGATTTGCGGTCCCCTAAATATGGAAGAAATTCATCATCCGCATCGCGAGCTTCTTCGGTTCGGCGTCCTTGTTGCGCAGCAGGTGAGCGAGAGCCGGCGAAAGAAGAAGGAGAGATGGGGACGAAGCGCTGTCCTTCCTGAAGTTCGCCCAGACGAGGAGCTTTTTGAAAAGCATCTCGACATCCGTGCGTGTGCCGCCGCATCTCTTCACTGATGCGCCGCAGCCGCCAGTCCGATGTGCAGTAGGCGTAGATCGCGCCGATGAGCGCAGGGTCTTCAGACGGTCGATGTACTCGTTGATGAGCGAGTTGACGAGCGTCGAGGCGCTTGAGCGAGCGGCGCATCTGCAGAATGAAGAGAGCGGTGAGAAGGCCGAGGATGAGGAGGAAGTGTGTTCAGCATAGAGGTTCTCGCGTGTGTTCTGGACGTCATACGGGAAATGACGAGTTCGACTCTTTGCGCGGTGGGTGCGGGGCGTTCGAGCCGCTGGCTTTTTCGGTATGGGACGGGTGCGTCCTGTCAGTGCAAGCTGTTCCTGATACCAGCCTTCAGGCGCATCGTATTCACGCTTGAAAGGCTGGGTCTTTCGAGCTGTTCTTCGAGGAATTCTTCCCAAGTTCCGTCATAGGATTCCTCCTTTTGATAGTCATCCGATATGCGTTTTTGCGCGTCGAGTTCTTCGCATTGGTGTTTTCTGCGTTTTTGATAAAAGCCACTTTGTTAGAACGGCGGTATTGTCATGATGAGAAGTAGAGGTATGCGCGTCATATTGCCTGAAATCGTTCGCAGCTCAAAGATTCCATCGCCCAGACTTTTTGATGCGGGCACGGAGATTATGACCTTTTTGCTCGCAGTACTGGTCACGGTGCGGGCGACCTTTCGCTCGCATGCTTTTCGTCTAAAGAGGTAGAAATTCTTTTCTGCAGGCTCAGGAGCCGTCCTGCTTTCTGATAGAAAGTGATGTTCATCGAAAGAATCTCCTGTAGTCATGTTATGCTGCTAATTAAAAACTCTGTCTTTACTATACCATAAACCGACCCGACAAAAGTATAACGTACTCTCGCATCTCTGCGAAAATAATTGATCAAAAAGTCAAAAAGTATTTGACTTTTTGACTTTTTGTTATAATAAGAATCAACGGGGCAGAGGTGAAAAAGAGGCCTTGTATATCATGTAGCGAAGTCATCATATATATAGGGAGGAAATCATCATGGGTGAAGAGAGATATACGGAGAAGGCTTTGGCGGCGATGCAGACGGCGCAGCAGGCGGCGAGCCATGCGCTATCAGCAGGAAATCACGTCGGCGCATCTGCTCTATGCGCTCGTGCAGGAGCCGGAGGGACTGCTTGCAACGATCTTCGAGGACTGTGGTACGGATCCGACGATGCCGCGTGCGCGGCTGGAACAGGAGCTCAGCAAGCTGCCGAGCGTCAAGGGGGCAGGACTCGTCTGACGATGGGCATGGACATGGTGCGCGTCATCGGCAGGGGCGCAGGAATATGCGAAGAGCATGAAGGATGACTACATCAGCACGGAACATCTGCTGCTCGGCGTTGCCGCTGACGGCAGCAATGAGGGTGCAGGAGATCTGCCGCCAGTCTCGGGCTTACGAAGAGCAGCGTCACGAATGCCGTCAAGAAGAACCGCAAGCAGAACGTCACGAGCGGCAATCCTGAGGAGGGCTACAAGTCGCTCGAAAAGTACAGGCGCGATCTCACGGATGCGGCTAGAAGGGCAAGATCGATCCGTGATCGGCCGCGATGAGGAGATTCGCCGTACGATTGAGATCCCTGACGCGCCGCACGAAGAACAATCCTGTGCTCATCGGCGAGCGGGCGTCGGCAAGACGGCGATCGTCGAGGGACTTGCGCACCGTATCGTGGCGGGCGACGCCTGAATCGCTGAAGAACAAGACACTCTACTCGCTCGACATGGGTTCTCTCGTCGCTGGCGCAAAGTTTCGCGGCGAGTTTGAGGAACGCATGAAGGCTGTCTTGAACGAGATAGCGAAGTCGGACGGGCAAATCCTGCTCTTCATCGACGAGGTGCATACGGTCGTCGGCGCGGGTGCAGCTGAGGCGCGATGGACGCAGGCAGATCTCTTGAAGCCGATGCTTGCGCGGCGAGCTGCGCTGCATCGGCGCGACGACCTTGAGCGAGTATCGCGCACATCGAGAAGGACGCGGCTCTTGAGCGCCGCTTCCAGCCGGTCATGGTCAGCGAGCCGACGGTCGAGGGCACGATCTCGATCCTGCGCGGCATCAAGGAGCGCTACGAGGTGCATCATGGCGTGCGCATCCGCGACAACGCCCTGTTGGCGGCGGCGACGCTTTCGACCGCTACATTTCGGACAGGTTCCTGCCCGACAAGGCGATCGACCTCGTCGATGAAGCGGCAGCGAAGCTGCGCACGGAGATCGAGTCGATGCCGCAGCCGCTGGATGAGGCGCGCGCAAGATCATGCGGCAGAGATTGCCGAGCAGGCGCTGAAGAAGGAGACGGACGACGCCTCGAAGGAGAAGCTCGCGCATGTGACCGAGGGAAGGAGCGCTGCAGAAGAAGGAAAGGAACTCAAGGACAAGTGGGAGGCGGAGAAGCAGGCGATCTGCGCGTGCGTGCCGTCAAGAAGGAGATCGACCGGTCAAGAACGAGATGGAGCTGCCGAGCGCGACTACGACGAGCCGCCTGTCCGAGCTTCGCTACGGCAAGCTGCCGACCTTGGAGAAGCAGCTCAAGGAAGAGGAGGACGCCCTTGGCGAAGAGGCGGAGGCGATCATCTGCTCAGAGGAGAGTCAGCGAGGAGGATATCGCTGAGGTCGTGAGCGCTGGACGGGCATTCCCGTCTCAAAGATGCTCACGGGCGAGCGCGAAGCTCCTGCGCCTCGAAGATATTGCATGAGCGCGTCGTTGGACAGGACGAGGCCGTGCGCGTCGTCAGCGAGGCAATCCTGCGGGCGCTGCGGGCATCAAAGATCCGAACCGCCCAATCGGCTCGTTCATCTTCCCCGGCCCGACGGGCGTCAGCAAGACAGAACTGGCGAAGACCTTGGCGGAGGCGCTTTTCGACGATGAGCGCGCAGATCCGCATCGACATGTCGGAGTACATGGAGAAGCATTCCGTCGCGAGACTCATCGGAGCGCCTCCGGGCTACGTCGGCTACGAGGAGGGCGGCCAGCTCACGGAAGCCGTGCGCCGTCGCCCCTACAGCGTCATCTTGCTCGACGAGATCGAGGCGCATCGCGACGTGTTCAACGTGCTCCTGCAAATCTGACGACGGCCGCCTGACGGATGGCAAGGGGCGCGTCGTGAACTTCAAGAACACCGTCATCATCGCGACGAGCAACCTGGCTCGCACGAGATTTTGAACAAGGACTTGAGGAAGCGCAGACGGCAGTCGAGGAGCTTCTGAAAGAGTACTTCCGTCCGGGAGTTTTTAAACGCGTCGAGTGATATCGTCGTGTTCAAGGTCTCGCGCGTGAGGCAGGTCAGGCGATCGCTGAAAGCTCCTGTGGAGAGCTTTCAGCGTCTCCAGCACAGGTGGGCATCACGCTCGTGGACGGAGACGCCTTGGATTGCTGGCCGAACCAGGATTCGAGGCCGAACTTCGGTGACGTCCGCTGCGCCGCCTGATTTCGCACAAGGTGGAAACGGCAGCTGTCGAGAGGAGATTATCAAGGGCGAAGCGAGAGGGAGATGTCGTCGAGATCGGCGCAGAAGGCGGCGAGTTCACGTTCAAGACGCTCTGAGGAAAACGAAAGCTGCATAAGCGGGTGAAGATGGAGACGGATGCCTCCCATCTTTTTGTCTAGACTTTTTATGAAGAAAACAGATCTTAGATAAGATAAGATAAAAATTTGAAAAAGCATGGCGTTTAGTCCTAAGCAGTGTTATAATAGGACAAACAAACTAGTGAGGTGCGAAGAAGGGATGGGTTTATCGTGAAGCTGAAAAAGTATTCAGTAAGTCAGTTGCAGGAGGGAATGGTTATTGGCAGAGGTATTTTACAAGAGGATATGACGGTCATTTTGTCGGAGGGACGGTTCTTGACCGTCAGATGATTTCGTTGTGGAAAGCCGCGACGTATGCTTCGTTCATGTCCGTGACGATATTGCGCCTGTAGCCTCCTGGGCATCAGGGTTGACGATGTGAAAATCGCTCTGGCGGATGTGGCGGCGGCCTTTGGGCGGCTCGCCAGGCAAAGTCCGAGAACGCTCTCTTGCCCACGCTGAACATCGTGCCTGAAGCGTCTTCTCCCGACAAGGACGCCGCTTTGGAGGAATTCATGCGGGAGGTGGCAGACACCGTTGCCGCTGAAAGCCTGTGATTCGCCGGAGGACTGCCCGTTCTGTCGTGCAGACGAGATTGCCCGTCAAAAGGACGCTTCTCTGAGGTCGCGCGTGAGCCAGTACAGGATCTTTGTCTCAATCTCTCGATGCTTTACGAAACGACGCGCACGAGCGGGCACATCGACAAGGCGGCGGTGGAGATCCTCAGCGCAGCAGGTTCTGCCGCTTTGCTCAAGCGCCAAGGCGATGACGCACATTTACAATGTGAAGATGAGAGCGACTACGCGCTTCAACACAGCGTGCGCGTCGCCATTCTCGCAGGTCTCATGGGGCAATGGCTAAAGATGATGCAGCGCGATCGGCTGCGCCTCGTCATGGCGGCTCTCCTTCTGATATTGGCTCCACACGCATAGCGCGGGGTTTCTTAAAAAGGTGGGCGGCTATACGAAGGAGGATCGTGTCCTCATGCAGAAGCACACGCGCCTCGGTCATGCGCTCGTCACGAACTCGGCATTCGCTTCAGACGCGCAGATTGCTGGAGCAGTGCTGCAGCATCATGAGCGAAACTGACGGCTCTGGGCTATCCGGATGCCGTAAAGAAGGAGCAGATCTGCGACTTTGCACGTATCCTTGCCGTTCTCGACAGTTACGATACGATGACTGAGGCGCTCCCTACGCCAGAAAGGCGTTCGCCTTCGACGTCTTTTCGGCGTTGTCCGATGAATTTGTCGCAAAACCATCTCGATGCAGCAGGCCTGCCGTTCATCCGAACATCTGCAATTCATTGAACGGCAACTGGGTCAAACTCACGAACGGCGAGATGGGCAAGATCGTCTACGTCGATGAATCGTGCTCGATGCATTGCCAATCGTGCAGACGATGGACGGCGCCTTGTCAGACCTCAATACGCTGAGCAGCATACGCATGAGTCCATGCTCGCGAGCGAAGAGATGACACATATGACCAGTTTCCTGCGCACCCGTTATCTCACTGAAACAGTAGCATTCGAAGGAAATATCTGATGTAATCGAGATGCGACGATTGCAGGATTTTTGGGCGGAGAAAGAAAGGCGGTCGGATACCATCAGGCATGGACGTTTCGATGACGTACTCGCTGTTTCGCCATGTGAAGGGTGCAGGATGATGTTGAGAAGTGTTCCATCGGCCGCCTGCAGGAGGCACGATTCTTGGACGGGATGTACAAGGACGTATGACGGTCGCGTCGGGCGAAGGAACGGTGCTCACGTCCAAGATGCTCGATTCCCTCGCCGATCACTGACATCTTTTCCGTGTATATTCAGGCGGAGGACGAGGAGGAAGCGATCTCGGCAGCAAATCCGCCGTTGCTCGGGAGGAAGATGAGGGCGAGGCGAGATTCCTCGCCGAGGCAGCTGAGGGAGACGCCTGCGAAGGCTTGCGCCGAAGAGAGGCTTCAGGATGATTCCTGTGCGCGCAATATGCATGAAGTTTTTGCCTTTGCTGAAGAGTTCTGTGACTGGCACGAGGACGAGCCTCGCGCATTGATGCGAGAGGCTGCTCGCTCGCTGATGCGGAAGTTTTCTGCCGCTGTGAAAGCGCGAAGGCCATCGATACAGATTTATAACATGGAGACGGAAGAGGATTATCGTCTTCACCATAGCACTGCACATTACCATTCTTGCGGGACGTATGGGGCGAATTCCTCAAACTGCGCGCGTCGGAGAGGAACGTCTGATTATGCGCGGCCTTTCTCCACGAACATCGGCACGACGCGCATCGCGCTGGAGATTCCTTGAGATACAGGGATATTACAGCGATGCGGGCGCAGGCTCATGCGGAAGCGTGTGCGCTGGGGCAGGGGCTTCTTGCCCGGTCTGCGCTCGGAACAGATGAGCAGATTGTCGGCGCTGTGCGCAGCATCATGGGAGAAACGATGGCTCGGGCTATCCGGCGGGACTGAAGAAAGAGCAGATATGCGGGCTTTGCCCGCATCCTGCCATCGTGACATCTTTGATGCGATGGCTTCCAATCGCGTTTATAAGAAAAACGGTCGCCTTTGATGTGTTCAAAGTCTTGCCGATGACATCTTGAAAGGCCGCTTGAGATACGGAATACGGCGTCTCGTTTCATCCGTCATATCGGCAGAGCCTTGAATGGCTGGGTCAGGCTCAGTGACGGAGGTGTGCAAGATCGTCTATATCGATGAATCGCGCCTTGATGATGCGTTGCCGGTCGTTCAGACAATGGAAGGGATTTCCTTGATCTCAACACAGATGGCAATATCAAAATCGTAGTCCCTGCTGACGAGTGCGAGGAGTGCAGGGCGCATGACAGCTCTTTTTTGTTGTTTTGGAAAATTGCTGAGAATGGATGAGAGAAGTCCCTCGATCTGCAGCATGGTTCGCAAGGGAGTGCGAGTGGATGTTGAAGAAGTATCCCGTTGACCAGTTGGAAGCGAGCATGGTCATTGAGCGAACGGTATATGCTGAGGACATGTCCGTCCTCTTGGGCGAGGGACGAGTGCTCGATGAGCAAGCGAGATCGAGATATCTCGGAGCAGCGGGGATTGTTTTTGTCCGCATCTTGATGCCCGATGCGGATGAGCTGATTTCTGACGGCGAGCCTTCCCAGGTGAAGAAAGAGAGAGCGATTCGAACGCGCAGGAACAGACGGCCATGGAGGTGGTGGCCGCTGCAGGAAACCGCGAAAGAAGGAAAGGCGTTGGCCAAACGCAAAGCGCGCGCGACTGAGCGGGCGGCACAGACGAAGGAAGAGCCGAAGGAAGCGGGGTGCGCGATGATGTGCCTTTGCGGACGCGCGGCGGAAGAAGCGGACAACCGACCAACCTCGAAGTCGGGCATTGTGCTGCGCAGAGACTTCTGTGCTCGAAGCGGCGTACATCGAGCAGTATGAGAGCGTGCTTTGAGGTTCGCAGGCTTTTCAGTTCGGTGCTGTGCAACAGGCCGCATCAATGCGGCAGAGGCGGAGGCGATTTCGCGCAACTTGCGCCGCTTTCCTCAAGCGCGAAAGCAGTCACGCACATTTACAATATGGAAACCATGGCGAGTACCAGCCGCATCACACGATGCGCGTCGCGGTTCTAGCCGGACTCATGGCGCAGTGGCTCAAGATGTCGCTGCAGGAAAAGCAGCGATTGATTTTGGCGGCATTCCTCATGGATATGGCTACTACTTCGTTCGCACCGAACTTTCTCAGGAAGATCGCGCACTACACACCCGAGGGCGACGACTCATGCGAAACATGCGCGCTCGGTTACGACATCGTCTCACGCTCCTCACTGCAGTTTGACAAGCGGGTCGTGGAGGCTGCTCTGCAGCACCATGAGCGCAATGACGGATCGGGCTATCCGCAGAAGATGAAGAAGGACGGAATTTGCAGATTTGCGCGAATTCTCGCCATTCTGGACACCTACGATGCGATGGCGTCGCGCCGTTACTATGCGAAAAGGCGTTCTCCTTCGAGGGCCTTTTCCGTTATTTCGGACGAGTGTATTGCCGGGACGACTGGATGCGGAGTACGGCATCGCCTTCATCCGCAACTTTTTCCAGTACGCTTAACGGCAATTGGGTCAAGCTTTCCAACGGCGAGGTGGCGAAGATCGTCTACATCGACGACTCGCGCATGAACGCGCTTCCCGTTGTGCGCAGACGCTCGATGGACAGTTCGTCGACCTCAATACGATGCTGAGCATCAAGGTTGAATATCTTCTGTCGAGTCCTGAGGCGGAAAAAGGAAAGGTGCAGCGAAAACGGCGGCAGGCGGCATGTAAATATGGTGATATGCTCTATGGAAGGCGCTCCCGAACGGAAGTGATGATTCTGTTCGGAGATTTTAGCAGAACCGTGAAGAAGTATTCTTGAAAATAATTATCGACTTTGCTATGATGGGAGAAATGTTTTGCGGAAGAAAAGGGAGGTTTCGCTGGAAAGAAGTGGAGGTTTCAAGATCACGGACATCCTGCTCTTGCTCGCAAGCGGTGCGTTTCTCGTCGGCATGCGCACGTTTCTCGCGCCTTGTGCGCAGCAGGCGGATGGCAGGTGGATGGTGTGCCACTGGGCGGGCGAGGCGCTCACGGGTGTTGCTGCGGTGCTCTTTGTCATCTCGCTGCTGCACGCTTTGATTCCTCGCGCCCAAATCAAGATGGGGCTGTCTCTGGCGATGATTCCTGCAGCGGCGTTGGCTTTCCTCCTGCGAGAACAATGATCGATCTCTGCATGATGGAGACGATGCGCTGCCATACGGTGATGCAGCCTGCAGCCGGGCGATTCTGTCGTGTTGATCTTGCTCGCCTGCCCTGGATGTTTATTGCTATCGGAAGGGGATGACCGATGAGCTTTCAGCACGCTTTCTTGCCGTGCGGAACTGCCGCAGAAATCGCCGCGCACCGCCGCGCTGAGCTGGTGGCAGCGCTGCTCGCCTAGGCGCTCTTCGGCAGTTCGCTCGTCGTCTTGAGTTTGCAGAATGGCCTGAATCGCTTTCAGGAGCGTCTGGGCGCGGACATTCTCGTTCTGCCCAAGGCGGCGCAGGCGGACGGCGACACGGAAGGCGTGCTCGTGCAGGAGCCGCTTCAGTTCTACGTGGAAGCCTCGCGACTTGCGAAATCGCGTCCCTGCCGGCGTCGAACGCGCCGCGCCGCAGTTTTCCTGACGTCGGCAAATGCGGCTGCTGCTGTAGCGGTGCAGCTGATCGGCTTCGATCCGGCGACGGACTTCACGATCCGCCGTGGCTTCTGGAGGCTATGCGGGCGACGTCGGCTATGGCGACATCCTCTGCGGCAGCGGCATCTCCGTGCCCGCAGACAGGCGGCTGAAGTTTTACAATGTGCCGTGCCGCGTCGTCGGCCGCCTGAGTCCGACGGGAACGGGCATGGATACGGCGGTCTACGCGAATATGGAGACGATCCGCGCCATGATGAAGAATGCGGCGGAGTTGGATTTCGCATCGTTTCAGGCGTCGATCCCGAGCAGGCGATTTCCGCCGTGCTCGTCAAGACCGCGCCCGACTTCAGCCCCGAGGCCGTGGCGCAGGCGATTTCCGCTGCCTATCCCGATCTCGCGCGCGCCCGCGCACGGCATGGTTCGGAGCGTGGAGGCGGGACTGGGCGGCGTCACGGGGACGGTCGGCGTCCTGCTCTTCGTGGTCTGGCTGCTGTGCATCGGACTTCTGGCGCTCGCCTTCCGGCTGGTGTTCGCGGAGAGGCGCGGGGAGTTTGCCAGTGCTCCTCATCAGCGGCGCAGGGAGAGGCGTGCTCGCGCGAATCGTCCTCGCCGAGCCCCTCATCGTTTCTCTCTCTTGGCGCGGCGGGCGGCGTCCTGCGGGCGCTTTCGTGCTGCTGCCTTTTGCCGCACTCTTGAAGGACAGCTTTGCGCGGCCGTACCTTCTGCCCGACGCTTCGGGCATCGTCTCTGGCGGCAGGGGCTTTTTGCGTCTCCGTTCTTTCCGCCGCGCTCGCGGCGCTTTGGACAGTGCGGCGCATGGATGTGACGCTGCGGGAGGATATGTGATGGAACTTCGGGCAGAAAAAGATCGGCGGGATTTCCTGCGTCGAGTGCGCCGCAGAGCTTCTTCATGGCGGTCGAGAACGGACTTCTCGCTGCGTGCGGGTGCCTGATCGCCATCACCGGACGCTCTCAGGCAGCGGCAAGAGCACGCTTTTGAAAAATGCTGGCGGGCTCTCACGGAGCCGGGCACGGACGCGTGCTCTGGATGATACGGACATCTACCGACTGGAAGAGGCGGAGCTTGCCCGGCTGCGCAATCGGCAGATCGGCCTCGCGCCGCAGACGCTCATGGCGCTCTCTGCCTTGACGGTGCGGGAGGAACGTGCTGCTGCCGTGCTCGCTCTACGGCGAGGCGCAGAGGCAGAAGCCGCGCGCCGAGCAGCTCATGGGCGGCCTCGGCATCGCGCATCTCAGGTGCGCCGATCCGACGGAGCTTTCGGGCGGCGAGCTGCGCCGCTTGACGTTGGCTCGCGCCTTGGTGCGCGACAGCGCTGTCCTGCTGCTCGACGAGCCGACGGGCGATCTCGACGACGAAAAATACGCGCCTCGTCCTCACGCTGCTGCGCGAAGAGGCGGCGCGCGGCAAGACAGTCCTTCTCGTGACGCAGGCGTGAGGCGGCGGACTATGCTGACAGCCTCTATCGCATGGAGGCGGGAAGATTGGCGTTATCCTAAAATTTTATTTGTGTTGACAATTAAATCGGGCTATAATGGGGATGTTTGTTGACCGCGTGATTTGCGGCAGATGAGAGAAAGGGCGCGGCAGTTTTTGTCCGCGCATGACAGGGGTGGCAAGAAGCTGGCGGGAGTTCATTCGCGTCGAACATCTTTCGCACGTATTCCATGCGGGGAGAGGACGCTTACGGGCGCTTTCGACATCTCCTTGTCCATCGCCGACGGCGGGTTTCTCGCCGTTCTCGGCACGAACAGCTCAGCAGGTCGACGCTGGCGCGTCACTTCAATGCGCTCCTCCTGCCGACCGAGGGCCGATGTACGGTCGTGGGGCTGGATACGAAGGAGACGCAGGAGCTTTTGGCGCATCCGCCAGCTCGTGAGCATGGTGTTCCAGAATCCCGACAATCAGATCATCGCCGCCGTCGTCGAGGACGATGTCGCCTTCAGGCGGAAAAACCTCGGCATAGAGCCGGCGGAAATCGCGTGCGCGTGAGAGACGCGCTCGCTGCTAGTCGGCATGGAGCGCTATCGCACGGCAGCGCCGCACCTCCTGTCGGGCGGGCAGAAGCAGCGCGTGGCGATTGCGGGCGCACTGGCGATGCGGACGCGCTGCCTCGTGCTCGACGAGCCGACGGCGATGCTCGATCGCTTTGGGCAGGCAGGGAGGTCTTGCAGACGGTGCAGCGGCTTCATCGCGAGAGGCATCACCGTCATCTATATCACGCACTTCATGGAGGAGCGGCCGCCGACCGCGTCATCGTCATGGAGGAGGGCGCATCGCGGCGGAGGGAACGCCGCGCGAGGTGTTCGAGGATGTCTCGGGCATGAAGGCGCGTGGCCTCGACGTGCCGCTCGCCGTCGAGCTGGCGGCGCTCCTTCGCGCGACGGCATATCGCTGCCGCAGGATCTCTTGACGGATAAGGAATTGGGTGAGGCGCTTTGTCCATCGTGCTGAAAAAATATCGACTACACATACATGCGCGGCACGCCGTTTGAGCGCAAGGCTCTTTTCGGACGTCTCGCTGACGATCGAGGCGGGCAGCTTCACGGCGCTCGCCGGGACATACGGGATCGGGCAAATCGACGCTCGTGCAGCATCTCAACGGCCTTCTGCAGCCCGACAGCGGCACGGTTCTCGTCGACGGCACGGACATCGGCAGGAAGGGCGCGGAGGCGAAGAAGGCGAGCGCAGCGTCAGGCATGGTCTTCCAGTACCCCGAGCACCAGCTCTTCGAGGAGACGGTGGAAAAGGATGTCGCGTTCGGCCCCACGCGTCTCGGGCTTTCCGCGCAGGAGGTCGAGGAGCGCGTGAGGGCGGCGCTGAACTTCGTGGGGCTTCCTGTCTCCGAGTTCGGGCGCGGTCGCCGTTTCGCTCTGTCCGGAGGGCAAAGGAGGCGTGCGGCGATCGCGGGCGTCTGGCGCTCAAGCCGCGCTATCTCGTGCTTCGACGAGCCGACGGCGGAGGCTGACCCGCGTGCGAGCGCCGCGCTCCTCGCGCGTCTCGCCGAACTGCATAAGCAGGGCGGCGTGACCATCGTGCCTCGTCTCGCACAATATGGACGACATCGCGCACTATGCCGACCGCCCTCATCGTCATGCACGCAGGACGCGCGACGCTCGAAGGTGCGCCGCGCGAGTCTTTTTCGCCAAGGAAAGGCTGGCGGAGGCGGGGCTTCGTGCGCCGCATCTCGTCGAGCTTCTGGAAGAACTGCGCGAGAGGGACTCGATCTCGATCCCGCCGCCTTCGATGCGGTGGATGGCGCAGTGCGCATCAAAGAGGCTCTGGGGAGGCGAAGACTATGCTGAAGGACATCACGCTCGGGCAGTTCTTCCGGGCGACTCGCTCCCTGCATCGCCTCGATCCGCGCACGAAGATAGTCTTGTTGTTCTTCTTCCTTGCGGCGATCTTCGTCTTTGATCTCGCCGCTCGCTTTATGCGGCGCTGACGGCGTTCACGGCGCTGATCGCTGTCAGCCGCGTGCCGCTCCTCCTGATGCTCAAGGCGCTGAAGCCGCTCTCGTGGATCATCGCTTTCACGTTCGTCATCCACCTCGTGAGCACGCCGGGCGACGCCTCTTTTTCCATGTGGATCTTCGACCTCACTCGGCAGGGCGCGGCGAAGGCTTCTTCATTGCGCTCAGACTGGCGCTCTGATTCTCTTGTCCGCGCCTCACGTATACGACCTCGCCGCTCGCCCCTGACCGATGCCTTGGGAAACCCTCATGCAGCCCGCGAAGCTGTCGGTGTGCCGCGCACGAGATCGCCATGATGATGACGATCGCGCTGCGCTTCGTGCCGACCTTGATCGAGGAGGCAGACAAGATCATGAAGGCGCAGCAGGCGCGTGGCGCGCAGACCTCACGGAGGAAGCGTCATCGAGCGCGTCAAGGGTTCGTGCCCGTGCTCGTGCCGCTCTTCATCTCGGCGTTTCGCCGCGCCGACGATCTCGCGCGCTGGCGATGGAGCGCGCTGCTATCGCGGCGGCGTCGGGCGCACGCAGATGAAGGCGCTGCGCATCAGCTCCATCGACTATGTCGCCTACGCTTTCGGCGCACTCTTTTTCGCGGCGCTCGCCGCCTCGAAGTTCGGCGGCATCGCATGAAGCGCGAGCACTAAGGAAAGGATGAAGGCGCGCGCGCGCAACGTATGTCTTACCGTCGCCTACGACGGCACGGCGTACCATGGTTTTCAGCGCCAGGAGCCCCGCCGATCCGCGCCGTGCAGAACGTCTCGGAGGAAAAGCTTGCGCTCGTCTTCGGCGATGCGATCGAACTGGCGGCGGCGGGACGTACCGACGCGGGCGTTCACGCCATGGGGCAGGTCGTGAACTTCTTCACCGACGGGCGCATCCCGACAGAGCGCATCGTGCGTGCGATGAACAGCGTCCTGCCGCCCGACATCGTCGTCAGGCGGCGCGGGAAGAGGGCGCGACTTCTCCGCACGTCACAGCGCGAAAAGCAGAGTCGTATATCTACCGCATACAGGAGGGGATACGCCGAACCCGTTCAGCGAGCGCTACGCTTGGACGTCGGCACGCCGCTCGACCTCGCGGCGATGAACGAGGCGGCGGCGCTGCTCCCTCGGCACGCACGACTTTTTCGGCGTTTCGTGCGCAGGCGGTGCGCCGATGCTGCCCGTGCGCACGATGTACAGCGCCGAGGGCAGACGCATCGAGGGCGAGAGGATCGAGTTCCCGCTTCCATGCGAACGGCTTCCTCTACCATGGCGCGCAACATCGTCGGCACGCTCGTCGATGTCGGCAGGGGCGGCGCACGCGGGCGGACTTCGCCGCGATCCTCGCGAGCCGCGAGCGAAAGCGTGCCTCGGCGACCGCGCCTGCACGCGGCTTGTTTTTGGAAAGCGTCATGTATTAAAACATCATATATCGAAGCCGTGCGACGATCCCTGAGGGAACAACCCTAGGGATTTTCTCTTGACAAGCCCGTGCGTGTTATAGAATCAGGGAAGATTTGGGAAGCGCTGAGATCCATCCGTGATTCTTTTAAGCGTTTCAATGTGTTACAAACATCTTGAAAGGGACGGTGAAAAATGCGGTTCTATCATGGTTTTGTTGGTGATGTTCTTTCTCGGACTTTTTCTTGTCTTGCCGATGGCGGCAGAGGGCGCAGGGCGCTTTGATGTCCGAGGACTTCACCGTCAAGGGCATAGCGCTCGGCGACTCGGAGGAGAAGATGCTCGCGGCTTTCGGCAAGCCGGATTTTGACAAGGAGCGCATGGTCTGGGACATCCACATGCGTTACTATGCATTCCCCGCATGGCTATGAGGTCAGCGTCGCCGTCGATACGGGCAAGGTCGCGGACATGCTCGTCAAGAGCAAGGACTATACGGCGCGTGCAGGCGTGCGCTACGGTGCGACTGCGTACAAGATTCGCACGACGTTTGGCGAGAAGGAGCGCACGTTTCTTGACGGCAGCGTCTGCTATGTCTACGAAAAATCCGCAAGATCAGCGCCAGCGGCTCATCCTCAGCGTTGATGCGACGGACGGCAGCCTCTGCTCGTGGCGCTTGACGAGCCTGCCGCTGACGGAGGAAGAGGCGGACGCTCTGACGGATGAGGAGAGGAGCGAGATGGGAGAACACGGATCTCCATGCGCTTTCCATGGAAGGCAGGGATATTGACTGCAGATGCACGGCAAAAGATAAGACGCCGACGCTTCGCTGGGAAGGCCGCGAAAGGAGGCATCTTGATGCTCCATCTCAGGAGTTTGACATTGAAGGGGCGTGTTTTTCCGCTATCTCGGCATCCTGCTCGGCTGTCTCATCAGCAGTTCGTCGATCAACCTCTTCGTCGTGCCCGCGCACCTCTTGTCGGGCGGCATCGCGGGCATTGCGATGATCTTTCTACTATCTCTTCTCGCTTCCCATCGGCGTGCAGATGTTTCTCTACAATCTGCCTCTTCTCGCGGCGGCGTACAAGACGCTCAGGCGCGAGTACACGCTCGATATCGCTTTTGGCACGGTCCTCTTTTTCCTTCTGCGTCGATGCAACGCGCTTCCTGAATGTCTATGCGCCCGTGCCCGATACGATGCTCGCGGCGATCTTCGGCGGCGTGCTGAACGGCATCGGCTATGGCATCATCTTCCGCATGAACGGCAGTTCGGGCGGTTTCGACATCGTCGCCGCCATCGTGAAGAGTATTACTCTTTTGAACATGGGCAGCGTGATCTTTGCTTCAACTGCGTCATCATGCTCTTGGCCGCCGCGCTCTTCGGCGTCATGCCCGCGCTCTACACGCTCATCTGCATGTTCATGAATTCTGCCGTGACGGATCGGGTCGTCGCGGGCTTCAACAGCCGCAAGGTCGTGCTCATCATCTCCGACCATGTGCAGCCGATTTTCGGAGGCGATCATCTGCGAGGTCGGGCGCGGTGTGACGTTTCTGCATGGGCAGGGGCGCGTTTACGCGCAAGGAGCGCAACGTGCTCTTCCTCGTATGCTCGCTCACGCAGATCAGCAAGGTCAAGCTCATCGCGAATCTCATCGACAAGAACGCTTTCATGATCGTTCTTTCGGCGAACGAGGTCATGGGCAGGGGCTTCACGATGCCCGGGCATGCATCTGAAGGCGATGCTCAAGGAACGAAAGCAAGAGGATTTTTGACTTATGGGCGATTGTCTGCTAGAATCATTAGGATAGATGTTCAATACTTTCGGAGGGACGCCGCAAGGCTCTCTATCATCAGTCTGCGCCGCGAAGGCGCTGCGGGAACGAGGAGTGATACGGATTGCTCGGATTCATCAAGCGATTCTCGGGAGATAACAACGATAAGGAAATCAAGCGGATGCGCGGCATCGTCGACGTCATCAACGGTCACGAAAAGGCGCTCGAAAGCCTCAGTGACGATGCGCTTGCAGGCCATACGGGAAAGTTCAAGGAGCGTCTCGCAAACGGCGAGAGTCTTGACGATATGCTTCCCGAGGCGTTTGCCGTCGTGCGCGAGGCGTCGAGGCGCGTCCTGGCATGCGTCATTTCGACGTGCAGATGATCGGCGGTATCTGCCTGCACGAGGGCAAGATTGCGGAGATGCGCACGGGCGAGGGCAAGACGCTCGTCGCGACGCTGCCCGTCTATCTCAATGCGCTCGAAGGCAAGGGCGTGCACATGGTCACGGTCAACGACTATCTCGCACGGCGCGACAGCGAAGTGGATGGGGCGTGTCTATCGCTTCCTCGGACTCTCGTCGGCCCTCATTGCGCACGACATGGACTTCCCCGAGCGAAAGCTCGCCTATGCATCCGACGTTACCTTCGGCACGAACAACGAGTTCGGCTTCGACTACCTGCGCGACAACATGGTCATCCATCCGCAGCAGATGGTGCAGCGCGACCTCCACTATGCCATCGTCGATGAGGTCGACTCGATTCTCGTCGACGAGGCGAGAACGCCACTCATCATCTCAGGTCCCGGGCGAAGTCGACGGACATGTACGCTGTCATGGCACGCGCCGTCGCTCAGCTCAAGGAGGGCGAGGACTACAAGCTCGACGAGAAGCAGAAGACCGTCGCGCCGTCCGATGAAGCCGTCTCGAAGGTGGAGCGCATCGTCGGCATCAAGAACCTCTACGCGCCTGAGAATCTGGAGCTTTCGCACTGCTTCACGGCAGCTCTGCGCGCCAAAGCTCTGATGAAGCGCGACCGTGACTACGTCGTGCGCGACGATGAGATCATCATTGTCGATGAGTTCACGGGTCGTCTCATGGTTGGCCGCCGCTATTCGGACGGACTGCATCAGGCGATCGAGGCGAAGGAAGGCGTGAAGATTCAGCGCGAGAGCCAGACGCTCGCGTCGATTACCTTTCCAGAACTACTTCCGCATGTACGACAAGCTCGGCGGCATGACGGGCACGGCAAAGACCGAGGAGGACGAGTTCCTCAAGATCTACAAGCTGCCCGTCGTCGTCGTGCCGACGAACCGTCCCGTGCAGCGCGTCGACGAGCCGGACGCCATCTACAAAACGAAGCGTGCGAAATACCGTGCCGTTGGACAAGCGGTCGAAGAGATTCACAAGACGGGACAGCCGATCCTCATCGGCACGACGTCCATCACGCAGTCGGAAGAGCTCAGCGCCATCTTGAAGAAGCACGGCGTCGAGCACAACGTCCTGAATGCCAAGTACCACGAGAAGAAGCGGAGATCATCAGGACGCAGGTCAGACGGGGCGCCGTGACGATCGCGACGAAACATGGCGGGACGCGGCACGGACATCCAGCTCGGCGATGGCGTGCAGGAGCTCGGCGGCCTCTACATCCTCGGCACGGAGCGCCACGAATCGCGGCGCATCGACAATCAGCTGCGCGGCCGCGCGGGTCGCCAGGGAGACCCGGCCGCTCGAAAGTTCTACTTGTCGCTGGAAGATGACCTTCTGCGTCTCTTCGCATCGGACAATATCGCCTCCATCATGGATCGGCTCGGCATGGACGAGAACGATCCGATCGAGCACAAACTCATCACGCGTTCGATCGAGCGTGCACAGAAGAAGGTCGAAGCCAGAAACTTCGACATCCGCAAGCACGTCCTCGAATACGACGATGTCAGCTGAACCAGCAGCGCGAGGTCATCTATGCGGAGCGACGCAAGATTCTGCGCGGCGAAGACCTCAAGGAAAACATCTTCTTCATGCTCGACAAGATCATCGAGAGCGAGATGGATCAGTACGCGAACGCGAAGCTATATCCTGAGGAGTGGACGCTCGACGGACTCATCGAGGACGCGGAGAAGATCTACGCGCCCGAGGGCAAGCTCAAGAAGGAAGAGCTTGAGGCGATGAGCCGCGACGAGCTGGAAGAAACGCTCAGGAAGACGGCGCACGAGCATACGCGGCGCGTGAGCAGCTCTTCGGCGAAGAGAACATGCGCGAGCTTGAGAAGGTCGTCATGCTGCGCGTCGTCGACAATCATTGGATGGAGCATCTCGATCGCATGGACATGCTGCGCGAGGGCATCAATTTGCGCGCCTACGGGCAGAGGAATCCGCTCGTCGAGTACAAGATCGAGGCGCTCGACATGTTCGAGGCAATGGAAGCTGCGATTCAAACGGACATCGCGAAAGCTCATGCTACCGCGTGAGCATTGTGACGCAGGAGCAGCAGCAGCTCAAGACCGCCTGCAGACGGCGCGCGCCTCGCACGGCGAGGAATCCAGTGCCGCTGAGACGAAGAAGAAGCCGCAGCGCAACAAGAACGACATCGGGCGCAACGATCCGTGCCCGTGCGGCAGCGGCAAGAAGTGCAAGAATTGCTGCGGCAGGAACAAGTGAGACAGAGTTTTCCCGCTGCGGGGAGCAGCGATAGAATAGATTTCCCGCGAGGGAAAAACGCACTACGTAAGGATGTGACAAGATGCTCGAAGATTGGAAGCCGGAGATTTTGGCGATGCAAGCGAAGCTCAGTGAAATGGGAGATTCACTTTGACGTCGCCAGAAAGGAAGAAAAAGATAGCCGAACTCGAGATACAAGATGGGTGAGCCGACCTCTGGGACAATGCGGAAGAGGCGCAGAAGATCAATCAGGAACTTGCCGCGATCAAGGGAAGCGTCGACAAGCACTGGGAGATCGTCTCCAAGACGGACGATGCACAGGCGCTTCTTGAAATGGCGCTGAAGAAAAATGATACGAGCCTTGAGCCTGAGGTGCAGGCGGAGCTTTGAGACCATCAAGACCGCCTGCGCGAACTGGAGCTCGAAGTCCTCTTGTCCGGCCCTTATGACGCGAACAATGCGATCTCACGCTGCACGCGGGCGCAGGCGGCACGGAGGCGCAGGACTGGACGCAGATGCTTCTGCGCATGTACGGCAGGTGGGCGGAGCGCCACGGCTTTTTCCAGTCGTCACGGCAGATCTGCTGCCTCGCGACGAGGCGGGTGTCAAGAGTGCGACACTCTTCATCAATCGGCACAACGCCTACGGGTATTTGAAGTCGGAAAAGGGCGTGCATCGCCTCGTGCGCATCTCGCCCTTCGATTCCAATGCGCGTCGCCATACGTCGTTTTCTGCCTGCGACATCATGCCCGAGATCGACGATGCCGTCGAGGTCGCGATCAATATGGCGGACGTGCGCGTCGACACCTACCGCGCTTCGGGTGCAGGCGGTCAGCACATCAATAAGACGTCGTCCGCCGTGCGCATGACGCACATGCCAACGGGCATTGTCGTGCAGTGCCAGAACGAGCGCTCGCAGCTGCAGAATCGCGAACAGTGCCTGAAGATGCTGCGCGCCAAGCTCTTTGAGTTGGAGCAGGAGAAGAAGAGCCGAGATCCAGAAGCTCGAAGGCGACTCAGCAGAAGATCGAGTGGGGCAGCCAGATCCGTTCCTTACGTATTTCAGCCCTACACGATGGTCAGGACATGCGCACAGGCATGGAGACGGGCAACGTGCAGGCGGTCATGGACGGCGATCTCGACGCCTTCATCGAGGCCTTCCTCGCGGCGAAGGCGAATCGCGAGATTTGAGATTTAAGGTGATGTTTTGCGCAAACTTTTGATGCTTGTTGCAGGCGCTGCGGCAATCCTTCTCGTCTTTGGCGAAACTTTGCTGCACCCGCATGGGCGCGCGGACAACAGAGACGATGCTCAGGGATCGCGGGACGAGAGCGCCGAGGTGACGGTTGAGAGACGCCCGCATCCTGTTCCTCGTGGGACAGATCGACACTCTCAAGATTGATGCGAAGGGGCTTTCGCGTCGGCGACGGCGCATGGAGCGCGTGCAGCTGATCGGGAAGCGGCGTGCATTTTTCGTCGCGAGATCTTTTCCTCGATCACCGCGTGCATCCTCATTTCTGCCGAGGATTTCGAAACTCACGGGCGTCGTTTCCGAGGATGCTCGCGCAATCTTTGGCGAGCGCATCGACAAAGCTTTGACAACATCAAGGTGACGATTGACGAAGATGGCGTGCACGCGACAGCGGAAGTGAAGATCTTCGGGCGCATGGCGGATGTCGTGCTCGAAGGGAAGATCGTCGAGGACGCGCAGGCGCTGTACTTTCACATGACGCGGCTCGACATCAAAAACGCCTTGATCGGCAAGGCAAATCTCGGCGACATTTTTCGGCGACATTCAGATCGCGAAGCTCGATGCACTGCCTTTGAAGACGCGTATCGAGAGCGTCGAACACAGGAAGCGCGCCATCGTCGTCGCGCCTCTCGCGGAGGGAATGAGGGAGTAGGATACATGGAAGCACTTCAATGCAACAAGGTGCTCATCGCCTTCATCTTCGTCGGCCTTGTCGCGGCGCTCCTCATCGACGTCGCACGCTGGCGTGCGGAGGAGGTCAGCAAGCAGGTCGATCTCGCCATTGACTACGAAGATCTCGTGCAGCTTGCCGAGCAGGAGGGGAAACCTGTCCCTGAAGTGCTGCAGGCGGCGAAGGAAGCGGGCATCACGTCGCTCGCCGTCTACGAGACGACCTTCAAGAAGCTCAACGCAAACTGGGAAAGGCGACGGCGCTCGCGGGAAGTGAACTCGTAGCCAATTACCATGCGGGATCTTGACCGATCCCGCGTGGCGCACCTCATCGAGAACGGTACGATCAAGGGATCTGACGTCTGTGTCGTCGGGCATGATGCGCGTACCCTACAAGGAGGTCAAGGAGGACTTGCTGCGCCGCCCGGCGCTGCTCGTGTGAACGCCGTCACAGTCAACGGCGTGGAAATCCTCGTCGTCAAGGCGAATTACGAAACCTTCCTCAAGATGGATCTCGGTATGCCGACGGACGAGATGCAGGCGGTCAATGACGCCGGCTTCTTCGTGCTCGCACGTCCGACAGAATTATCTGGGCTGCACGCCCGACGATGTCGATGCCGTGTTCCGCCGTCTGGAAGACTACCGCATCTCGAAGTCGTATTCTCCGGCTCGCAGATGCTCGGCGCTCCGAAGTCGCTGCAGACGACGATCGATCGCTTCAGGAGCGCAATCTCGTCCTCGGACTCATCGAGGATACGACGCAGCTGCAGTTCTATAAGCAGGACGGGCTTTCCGAGATCTCCAAGGGCGTCGGCTACGACCATGTCGCGCGTCTTTACACCATCCCGAAGGACGAGCAGCCGAAGCTCAAGATTGAGACGGCGGTCGAGCGTTGGGCGAATACGGACATGGAGCGCAACATTCGCATCAACCTCCTGCGCATCTACGAGAAACCTGCGCCCGGCATGACGCTCTCGAGACGAACATGCACTATATCAAGGCGACGGCAGAAGCCGTAGAATCACATGGCTTTCGCGCTCGGTCCTGCAGGGACGTTTGAAAACCGGTATGCGCCGCGTCCTCTGCGTGCCGTGCTGATGCTCGGCGTGGCGGCTGCTGTCGTGCTCTACCTCTCACTGATCACGCACCGTCTGCAGCCGAGGACGCTCTACGCGCTCTTTGCTCTGTTGGCGTTCGTCTTTGCCGCCCCGATCCTCACGGGCAGCGGCGCGAAGATGCGGCTTCTCGCGGCGTTTTTGAGCGCGAACCTCTTCCCGCGCTCGCCGTGATATGGCAGCTCGACCGCATTCGCGGCATGGAGCCCGATGCGAAAGCGCCGCTCTGGCGCATCATCGGAACGGCTGCCGTCGCCCTTTTTGTGACGAGGGCGCTCTCCTATGTCGGCGCGGCATATCTGTCGGGGGCGCTCGCTGATGTCGAGTACTTCTGAGTTCAACATCTTCCGCGGCATCAAGCTGACGTTTGTCCTGCCCATCGTCCTCGTCGCCATCGCATTCTTGACGCGTTACGACGTCTTCGATGGCAGAATGGCGGAGGGACAGGGCGCTCTCGCGCAGCTTCACCAGATTCTCGATATGCCCGTGAAAGCTCAAGTCCCTTCTCATTTTCGTGCTCGTGGCTCTTGCCGCCGTCGTATTTCGTCGCATCGTTCCGGTCATGCACGTCGGGCATGCCCGTCTCGGGGCTTGAGCTGAAGTTCCGTGCCATCCCTAGAGCAGGCGTTCTATGCGCGGCCGCGCTCGAAGGAGCTGATGATCGGCCATCCGGCCTTCATGCTCGCCGTCCTCGCGTGGTGCCGCAAGTGGCCGACAATGCTGCTCTTTGCGCTCGTGCTCGTAGCGACGATCGGTCAGGGATCGATGGTCGAGACGTTTGCGCACATGCGCACGCCCGTACATGTCCTTTGTGCGCGGCATCGGCGGCATCGTCCTCGCTGCGGCATCGGCGTAGCTCTCATGGTGCTCCGTGCACCTCGCGCAAATGATACTATCTTCGGCAAGGAGCGTTTCTCAAAAGGAATGAGCAACATCGTAGTATCCGGATATTACGGCTCGAAAAACGCCGCTGACGAAGCCATGCTCGCCGCGATGATCGAGGTTCTATCCGAACTGGACCCGCAAACGAATATCACGGTGATCTCAGCGAACCCTCCGGATACGAAGCGCCGCCACGGTGTTGAGGCTGTTTCATGGCTCGCTTTTCCGATATATGGAAGGCTTTGCGCTTCCGACCTCCCTCGTGTCGGGCGGCGGCAGTCTGCTGCAGAATGTCACGAGTCGCCGCAGTCTCTATTACTACATGGCGATCATTGTCCTTGCCTTTTCTCGCGCACGAGGCCCGTCATGCTCTACGCGCAGGGCATCGGTCCGATCGAGGGCTTCTGGGCGCGCACGATGATGCGGCTCATCGGCAACGGCGTGCGCCTCATCACCGTGCGCGACCACGGCTCTTTTGGCAGAGCTTGAGGCCATGGGCATTCATCGCCCTAAAATCGTCGAAACTGCTGATCCGGTGCTCGCCATCAATCCCGTTGCGAAGGATATGGGATGGCAGGTCTTGCAGTGGAACGGCGTGACGGACGACAAGCCGCTCGTCGGCATATCCGTGCGCGAGTGGAAAGGCTGGCAGCGCTACAAAGAAGTCTTCGCTGAGGCGGCCGACCGCATCGCCGTCGAGCTTGGTGCGAATCTCGTCTTTCTGCCCATGCAGTATCCCGAGGATGTCAAGACGGCGGAGACGATCGCTGCGATGATGACGCAGGAAGCCATCGTTCTCGACGGCGAGTTTTCGACAGCGGAGCTTCTTTCACTCGTCGGCAATATGGATCTGCTCATCGCGATTCGCCTTCATGCCTTGATTTTTGCGGGTGTCATGGGCGTGCCGCTCGTCGGCGTATCGTACGATCCGAAAGATCGATCGTTCTTGATTCCATCGGTGAGACGCCCGCCGCGAAACTTGAGACCATCACGGCAGATGAACTCATGGCGGAAGTGCGGCGCAAGTGGCAGAAGCGTGATACGCTTTGCGAGAAGAACGCCCTCTTTGGAAAGAGCTGAGGAGACGCGCATTTCAAAACGCGGAGCTTGCCGTAGGGAATCCTGCGAAAAGGTGCGCTTCTTTGGAGAAAGAAGAATTGAACGAAAGTGCAGGAGGAGAGCTGTCGTTGGAGTCATCGCGCATTCCAGCGACGGCTTTTTTTACGGTGCAAGAAAATATCGGAAAATTTTTTCAGAAAAATACCAAAAGAGAAAAGGAATTTTTGCTTTGATATAGAAGTAGACAACAGAGGAAAAAGTTCGCTTGGAGGTGTTTTTATATGGGCAGCATCAACAAAATTCTCGTGCCGGTCGATGGTTCTGTCAACGGCTGCAAGGCTGTGGATGAGGCGATCGCCTTTGCAGAGAAGTGCAATGCAAGTCTCGATTTCGTCTATGTGGCGAGCAACATCAACAAGGATATTCCGAGCCATCTCGTCTTCGACCGCATCTGGGAGAAGATCCCCGAGAACATGAAGGCGACGCGGCATGTCGAGACGGGCAACTGCCGAAGGCGATCCTGAAGATTGCCGACTCGGAAAAGAGCGACATGATTATCATGGGCAGCCACGGTCTCGGTCTCTTCAAGGGCGCCTTTGATCGGCAGCGCTCAGCCAGAAGGTCGTCGAAGAGTCGAAGGTTCCTGCTCATGGTGGTAAAGCAAACGGCGGACGATAAGAGGTAAAAAGTCCGGGCAATGGCTCGGGGACTTTTTACGTATGCGATATGGATGTATGATATGCCTTTGCGGAAGGCATCCGTCGCTCCATGCTCGCTCCCTGAGCATGGCAACTTCCTTGCATATCCTGCATCGTCGTTCGGCGTTTCCACTATGAAGGGCAGATGGCGAACTTCGGGTGACGGATGACGCGCGTCAGGGCTTCTGAGTCCGATTTCTCCTCGCCGATGCGTGCGTGACGATCCTTGCGGGCGGCGCGGACGTTGAGACTGCTGCAGATGGACGGCATGAGGCGGGAGAGCTGATCACACGGTCAGCTCTTCTAGTACGCTGCCGAGATTGTTTTGCGATGTCATATCCTGCATCCCAGACGTGACAGGTATCGAGACAGACGCCGAGCCGTTCCTTGCAGTCTCGTGCGCTCGATGATGGCGGCGATTTCGAAGCTGCGCCCGATCTCCGTTCCCTTGCCCGCCATGGTCTCCGTGAGCATCGATCATCTTCGCGCCGGATCGAGGACGCCGTTCAGAATTTCGGCAATAAGCTCTATGCCTTTTTCTGCGCCCCTGCTGCACATGGCCGCCGGGGTGGAAGTTGTAGAGCGTGTTCGGATATGCTCAAGGCGTGCGAGGTCATTCTGCCATCGCTTCGCGCGCGAAGCGCGCAGAGTATCCCTGGCGGCGCAGGCATTCATCGTAGTAGGGCGCATGGGCGACGAGCGTGCCGGATGCCGTGCTCTTCACGGTAGCTGCGAAGGCGCGTACGTCGTCCATGTCGAGCGGCTTGCCCCTGCCACCGCGCGGGTTGCGTGTAAAGAAGGCGAAGACGCCGGCATCGAGGTTCACTGCGGCCTTTCCGCATGGCGAGATAGCCGCCGGCAGACGACAGCGGACAGCCGATGTGAAGCGTATGGTCTGTCTTTGCATGGCAGGAACCCGTTTCATTAAGGTGGATGCCTGCAGTGCGGGCGGCACGCTTGCGATTTTTCTTCTTCGGCGGTTCTGCCGTATGCGTTTTTGAAGCCGAGCCAGAGGAAGAAGCGAGTGCGATGGCAAAAGGCGACGAGACTCGTCATCTGTGCGGATTTGAACAGTCCGAGGACGAGTTCGTTGCTAGTCGCCGCGCAGGTATTCGAGGAAGAAGCGTGCGGCGGAGCAGAGCAGTGACGTAGAGAGCGAACGCCTGTCCTTCGTATGATTCGTCGCCGCGAAAGATGAGGAGAAGCGCAAGATGAAGATGTCAAGCTGGCATTCCCAGATTTCCGCCGGGCCACAGGGGCTGATTGCCGTAGGTGTGGAAAGGCGAGTCGTCATCCGGGACAGAGTATGCCGAAAGAGGAGCCGGTCGGTGCGCCGAAGGCGCCGCCGTTCAGAAGATTGGCCGAGCGGCCGAGCGCTTTGTCCGAGGATGATGGCGGGCGCTACTGATGTCGGCGAGCCCACGTGTCGATGCCGTGACGGCGCGTGTAGAGGATGCCGACGATGGCGCTGAGCAGCACGCCGCCTCGATCGCCATGCCGCCCCTGCCAGACGTTCAAAAAGCTCCGCCAGGTGGTTCTGTAGATCCCAATCGAAGAAGAAGACGCCCCAGAGCCGCGTGCGCCCAAGAGCCCCGCAATGCCGCAGTAAATGCCCATGTCGACGAGTGACTGTGGTAGCGCCCGTCCTGTTTGGCGAGGAAGTGAGGCGACGCCCGTTGCCGTGATGATGCTGAGGCTCAGGATCAGCCCGTAAGCGCGCACGGGAAAAGTCGCCGATGAAGAACAAGTATTGGTGCATGAGAAGTGCCTCCGTTGAATCGTTATTTTTTAGGCTACAAGGATTGTATCATTTTACGACTTGCTCTGTCTACTGTTTGCCGATACTGCATTTAGCCATGAAAAACACCGGAACGGGGGCGTTTTGTACGGGTCAGGGTGTAGGGAATGAAGCGTGCGCAGGTATCGTGACCGCCGCTCAGAAGTTCCGTGCGCACGTTTTGCAGACGGGAGCAGATGGGCGGAAGAGGAGGCGCAGCTTGAAGCGCAGGAAGGAGTGAGTTGGAGCCAAAGATCGGTATGCGGTTGAGCGCGTACTGGTCATCGCCGGGATGGTCGAGTCCGTAGTTGACGGTGAACGCCGTGCGGTAGCCGCTTCCCTTACGACACGCTGCACTTCGTCATTGTAAGCGCGCAGGGGTAGGCGATGGAAGTGACCTTTTATTGAGGTGCGATTCAATCGCTTTCTTTGGAGTCGACGGCTTCGTGCTGCAGCTCTTCAGCAGAGGAAAGCTCGCTGAGCGCGACATGGTCATCGTGGCACTCAATGTCGATGATGCCTGAGTCCTGCATTTTCTGGCAGATTTCCATGTGAGATAGTTCGGATAGACGTTCAGATAGTCCGTGATGATGAAGATGGAACCCCTTTAAGCCCGTATTTTTGCAGGATAGGGTAGGCGTTTTTGTAATTGTCGATATAGCCGTCGTCGAAGGTGAGAAGGATGGGCTTTCGGCAGAGGGACGCCGTCTTTTCGAGGTGATCGGCAAGTTCGTTCGGTGTGATGGGATGGTAGCCGTTTTCGGCGGATACCGCATCTGCGCTTTCTGAACTCGGCGTGCTCAACGCTCAGGGCGTTGTGGTCGCGGTCGTTGATCTGGGTGATAGCTGAGAACGGAACGCCGCCTTGAAGCTGGTCGAGCATCAGCATGCTGCAGCGAGGAGCAAGACGAAGAGTGAAAGTATGATGGCAAGAATTTTTCTTTGAAGTATGCATGAGAGACACGTCCTTGGTTTGTATGGATATAGGGGGTTGCTGAGAAGGTTCGTATGCGATACCCTCCAGCACCCTATCATATAGCAGGGGATTTTTCTGTCAAGATTGAAATCCTGCAGAAGAAAAAGGCAAGACAGCGTGTCAGTGCTGTCCTGCCTTTTCTTTGCAGATTTTTGAAGAATGCCTGCTGCGCTTCTTCAGGTGATGGAGGCTTTTGTAGATGCCGTCGACGGCGGTCTTCAAAACCTTGTCGAACTCGGCGCCACTCTGGCTTGCGCGAGGATCCCGGCGAGGGCGCGTGAGAAGCTGGCGACGAGGCCCGATTTCTGGCAAGTTTCTCATTGGCCTCATCCTGCGGGTAGCCGCCGCTCAAAGCGACGACAGTAGCACGACGTGCGGATCCTTCATGAGTTCTTCATAGAGATTTTCCTTCGTCGGAATCGTAGACTTTGAGCATGATCTTGTCGGCAGCGGAAGCTTTCGCCACGTTCGCCCTTGGATTTCTTCGAGCATGATGGCTTCTGCTTCTTCCTTCTTGGCGCAATGGATGTCGACTCGCCCAAGATGGGACGAGTCCCTTGGCGATGATTTCTTTGCCGACGGCAACTGCTGCTCAATGACAGCCTTGATGCCCTCTTTGTTCGCCTCCTTGATGACGGAGCGCATCTCGTGCCAAAGATATGGCGCCTCTACAGCGCGCGTCGGAGGAGGGCGGAGAGTCCGTCGATGGGCTTTCATGAGCTGTACGCCGTCCTTCTCGGCGGCGAGTCCCTTGTCAACCTTCAAAATCGGCACGATGCCTTTTCTTCTCCACAGGTAGTCTGCCGTATAGAGGTCGCCGATCTTGCGATCCATCGTGTTTTCGAAGAGGATGGCCGCGAGAATCTGCTCCCTAGAACGAGGGGCTTTTTGATGATGCGCGTGCGCATCTCATGAACGCGCGTGAACATCTCCTCGTCGTTGGAATAGGCGCTCTCATCGACGCCGTAAGCCTTCACGCGCTTTCGGTGTCGAACCGCCGCTCTGGTCGAGGGCGGCGATGAAACCCTTGCCGCTGGTCATGCGGATTGAGCTGCTCTTTGATTCATTTTGCATACCTCTCAAATCGTTTCCAGTTCTATATACCTCTGTGCATGCAGAAAGTAAACGAAAATTGAAAATAAATATCAGAAATATAGAAAATCGTGCAGAAAGCTGCTTTCTGCACGATTTTCCGAAGAACGTTTATGGAGGCGGTGCACAATGTTCGTAAAGCACCTGTGCGTGCGGCTTTACTTCAGAAGCGCCATGACCTCTGCGGCCTTGCCGTCGGAGCCGAGGACTTCTGATCTTGTGCTCGACGAGTTCGCGGATGTAGTCGCGTCCCGGTGCGATGTACTGGCGCGGATCGAAGTGCTCGGGATGCTGCTGATAGTGCTCGCGGATGCCCGCCGTCATGGCGAGAGCGCAGGTCGGAGTCGATGTTGATCTTGCAGACCGCCGACTTCGCCGCCTTCCTCAGCTGATCCCAGGGATGCCGATGGCGCCAGCGAGGTTGCCGCCGTTGTCGCTGATGATCTTGACGTAGCTTTGGGAATGACGGACGAGCGCCGTGCAGTACGATGGGAAGTCCGCAGGCGCTTTTCGATTTCCGCGAGGATGTCGAAGCGCAGTTCGGGCGGCTACGAGCACGCCCCTGGGCGTTCTTCGTGCACTGCTCGGGCTTGAACTTGAAGGCGCCATGGTTCGTGCCGATGGCGATCGCGAGGGAGTCGACGCCCGTGCTTGAGACGAATTCCTCGACCTCTTCGGGACGCGTGTAGTGCGCATCTTCGGCGGCAACCTTCACATCGTCCTCGATGCCCGCGAGCTGTCCAAAGCTCGCCCTCAACGACTGACGCCATGCGCATGGGCGTACTCGACGAGCGCTTCGTAAGTTCGATGTTCTCTTGAAGCTCAGGTGCGAGCCGTCGATCATGACGGAGGTGAAGCCGTCGTCGATACAGGATTTGCACGTCTCGAAATCCGGGCCGTGGTCGAGATGCAGGGCGATGGGCAGATCCTCGCATTCGAGTGCAGCCTGTACGAGGTGCTTGAGGTAGGCGGGCTTCGCATACTTTCCTGCACCAGCGGAAGCCTGCAGGATGATGGGGATTTCAGCAGCCGCCGCTTCGGTGATGCCCCGACGACTCTCCATGTTGTTGACGTTGAAGGCGCTGATGGTAGCAGCCGCCCTCGTGGGCTTTCTTGAACATTTCTTTTGTTCCGATGAGTGGCATGATCTCAACCTCCTATGAATAGATGATACTCGTTTACCGTTTCATTATATCATAATTTAATGAAAGCGTCATGAATCTTTTGTGAAAAGAGAAAAATTATCGTAGATTTCGGGGAAAAAGGCGGACATATCTGCAGGAAAGGGTGCGTGCACGGTGATTTCTTTGCCGCTCACGGGTGACGAAAGCGCAGGCGATGTGGCGTGCAGCGCTTGACGGGCGATGCGATCCGTTCTGCCGCCGTAGAGGTCATCGCCGAGGAGCGGATGGGCGAGGTGCGCTAGGTGGACGCGGATCTGATGCGCGTCCCGTCGCCAGGCGAAGCGCGAGCAGCGAAAGCCCGCCGCGCTCTGCAAGCGTTGTCACAGTGCGTGACGGCGCATTTTTCCCGCAGGAAACCATGCGCTCGATGATGCTGCCGGGCGGCGCGCGATGGGCGCGGCGATCGTGCCGCAAGGCTCGGCAGTTTGCCTTCGATGACGCGCGAGGTAGATGCGCTCGATTGCACTATGTGCGGACAAGAGGTGCTGCACGTGCGCCTCTTGGCGATGAGCACGAGTCCGCTCGTCTGGCGGTCGAGGCGGTGCACGGATGAAGGCGCGTGCTGCCGTGCGCTTCGTAGTGAAAGAGCACGGCGTTGGCGAGCGTATGACTGTCTCACCACCCGTCGGATGAATCGAGCATGCCTGCAGGCTTGTTGACGATGAGAAGAGCCGCGTCCCGTCAGAGAATGTCGAGCGGAATGTTTTCGGACGCGATGCGGCTCTCTTCCGCCAGATGCCAGCAGTTCATCACCGCTTTTTGATGCGGGTTCGTGCGGCGTTGGCGGGGAGTCCGTTCAGCGAGAACGTGCCCGAACGCCGCAGTTTCTTCCAGAGCGTCGTGGAGAAGCCGCACTCCTTTTGCAGAAACTCCCGAAGCGCCATGACAAGTCAGTCCTTCCGCACGATAAGCCGCGTCTTTCCCCATGAAATCACTTCCTTTTCCAGCAATATAGCATGGAGAAGCATGGTTGTCCATTTGCATTTTGTATTTTTGTTTCTCGCTAGACGTGGGACATGAAATTCTTGTATAATATAAGGCGGTCAAAGCTCATTTCTTGAGATTTTTGCAACGAATGACCATTCTCAAAGGACATTTTTGCTCGTGACATTTTTCTTGTCGACGGGCAATCTAGGAGGAAGTTATGGCTCTGATCGTAAAGAAGTTTGGCGGCAGCTCGGTTTGCCACTACGGAAAAATCAAAGCGGTGGCGCGGCGTGTCCTCGACGGCATGAAGCCTGAGGACAAGGTCGTCGTCGTCGTCTCCGCCATGGGGAGACACGACCGATGATCTCACTCGAGCTGGCGCGCGGTACAGAGCAAGAATCCGTACCATTATGCGCGTGAGATGGACATGCTGTTGACGACGGGCGAGCAAGTTTCCATCGCGCTCTTGGCGATGGCGTTCTGCTCGATGGGGCATAAGGCGATCTCCTTGACGGGCGCGATGGTCGGCATGGGCACGAACTCCGTGCATACGAAGGGGCGCATCGTAGTATTGAGCCGAGCGCGTCGAGGAAGCGCTCAATGAGGGAAATCATCGTCGTCGTTGCAGGATTCCGTGGCGCTGACTCTTCGGTGATCCCGTGACGCTCGGACGCGGCGGCTCAGATACCCCGGCTGTGGCTTTTGCGGCGCGCTCGCTGCGGACAGCTGCGAGATCTTCACGGATGTGGACGGCGTTTACCTGCCGACCCGCCGCCTCGTCCAAGGTGCACGCAAGATGCAGGAGATTACTTACGACGAGATGTTGGAGATGGCGCGTCTCGGCGCGGGCGTCAGCGCAGCCGCGCTCCGTGGAAATGGGCAAGCACTTCGGCATTCCCATCCATGTACGCTCGACGTTTACCGAGAAAAACCGGCATCGATGATCAGGGAGGCTTATACAATGGAAGAGAAGGATTTTGAAATCAGGGCTGGCACACGACGACAAGGTGGCAAAACTCACCGTCATGGGTGTGCCGAACCAGCCGGGCGCCGCACATTCCCTCTTTTCTGCGCCTCGCTGACGCCAATGTGAGCGTGGACATGATCGTGCAGAGCGTGCGAACATCGGCATAACCGCACGGACATGGTCTTCGACGGTCGCCGTCGACGATCTCGAAACGGCGCGTGAGATCGTCGAGGACGCCAAGAAGAAGCTCAACGCCGTGTCGGTTCTCGTCGAGGAGAACGTCGCGAAGGTTTCCATCGTCGGCGCTGGCATGCTCGGCAACTCCGGCATCGCGGCGCTGCATGTTCGGCGCCCTGCGGAAGGCGGACGTCAACATCGACATCATCAGCACGTCGGAAATCAGCATTTCTGCCTGATCACGAAGGACAAGCTCAAGGAAGCGGCGAACGCGATCCACGACGAGTTCTTTCCGCGCGATTGAGCGGGAAAGGATTCGATGAAGAAATAAGGAGCGCTGATACATCCGGTGATTCCGCAAGAAACAAGGCGAGTGGAGGCTTCATATAAAATGAGCACGAAGATGACAGCATCGCATACGGAAAACAAGGTTCTGAACGACGTGATTTTTGCCGCGAGCGGCGCGGCGACGGCGGCGGCGAAGGAGCATGGGGCAGAGAAGATCACGAACGCCACGCTGGGTGCGATCTTTGGCGAGGATGAAAAAGCTCGCCTGCATACCGACGGTCGAGAAGGTGCTGCGCGAGCTGCCGATTCCCGAAATCATCGCCTATGCGCCCGTCGCGGGTCTGCCTGCATATCTTGAGAGCGTGAAGGACATCGTCTTCGGCAATCATCGGCCGGAAGGCTGATGTCGAGGCCGTCGCGACGGCAGGCGGTACGGGCGCCGTCCACTACGCGCATCGAAAAACTACTCGGAGATCGGCGAAGCCGTGCTCACTGCCGATTGGTTCTGGGGCCCTTTACAACGCGCTCTGTCAGAACATCGGGCGGCGCTGGAGACATTCCAGCTTTTCGACGAGGGCGTATCTTCAATGCCGCCGCTTTCACGGCGAAGGTGGAGGCGCTTCGCGAAAACAGGATCTCTCCTCATCATCCTCAATACGCCTGCGCACAATCCGACGGGCTATACGCTTTCCGATGAGGATTGGGATGCGGTTCTTGCGACCGTAAAGGCTCATGCGAAGAAGGGCAAGCGCATGAGCGTTCTCGTTGACATCGCCTCACATCGAGTACAGCGGCACGAAGGACGAGACGCGCGGCTTCATGGAGAAGTTCGCGCATCTTCCTGAGAATGTATTCGCTCGCGTTCGCTTTCAGCATGTCCAAGGGGTATACGCTGCTACGGACAGCGCACGGAGCAATCGTCGGTCTTGTCCGCAAGCCGCGCCGTCATTGAGGAATTTTCTGACGCACAGTTTTTCGAGCCGTGCGACATGGTCGAACGATCAACCGCGGCGCGATGGCGCCTCCCGGCAACGATCCAGCAGGGATGCGCGCTTCTCGCCGTACGAGAAGGAGCGCGATGCGCTCTATCAGATCGTGCAGCTCGCGCGGTGCGCTCTTCATGAAGGAGGCGAAGGTCGCGGACTCGCGGCATGGCTGCCGCGGGCGGTTTCTTCCTCGCCGTGCCTTCGGAAGACTCCGCAGGCTGTGGCGGACAAGCTGCATGACGATCTCGTCTCGCTGTCCCTTTGAAGCGCGGGTGCGCATCGCCGTCTGCGGCGTCGCCACGAAGAAGATCGAGGGCTTGCCGCGAAGGTCAAGAAGGCATGGATTTCGTGGGCAAGTGATCCCTGTCAGAGATGACGCACGCAAAAGCGAGCTGCGTCTAGCAGTCCTTTTTGCGTGCGATTATTTTTCCAGAACGTTCTTCATCGTCGCGACGACGTTTTCCTTCGTGAGCCGAACTCTTGAAGAGGACGCCGCGGTGGGCGGAGCGCCGAAGCCGTGCATCGTGACGGTCGCACCGTCGAGCCCCTGCATAGCGTTCCCCAGCCGAAGCCGGCGGCCGCTTTCGACGGCGACGCGGGCGCGGATGGATTTCGCAGGACGCTTTCCTTGTATTCAGCGGATTGCTGCTCGAAGACGTCGACGGACGGCAGGAGACGATGCGCACGGCGATGCCGTCTTTGGCGAGTTCTTCCTGCGCTCTGATGGCGAGCGATACTCAGAGCCGGTGGCGATGAGGATGCCTGCGGCGCCCCCTTCGCTTCGAAATGATCGTAGCCGCCCTTCAGGGCTTCCTGGAGCTTCCTGCAAGCTGTGGCAGATTCTGGCGCGTGAGCCGCGAGGACAGTCGGCGCATCCTGCTCGTCACGGCGCTGCGTACCAAGCGGCGGCCGTCTCCGTCGCGTCGGCAGGGCGGAAGACGTTGACGTTCGGCGCCGAGCGCAGCATGGCAAGCTGCCTCGATCGGCTCGTGTGTCGGGCCGTCCTCGCCGACGCCGATGCGTCGTCGTGAGCACGTAGACGACGGCAGCCCCATGAGTGCGGCGAGGCGGCATGGGCTTCGTGTAATCGCTGAACACGAAGAAGGTCGCGATGTGCGGCAGGATGCCGCCGTGCAGCGCGAGGTCGCTGGCGATCGCCGCCATGCCGAGTTCGCGCACGCCGAAGTGCAGGTTGCGTCCCGCACGATCCGTGCGGCTGAAATCGCCTGCGCCGTCCATCACGGTCTTGTTCGACGGCCTGAGATCTGCGCTGCCGCCGATGAGCTGCGGCACGATCTCCTTGGAGACGCTGGATCATCTTGTTCGACAAGGCGCGTCGCGGCGGGCTTGTCCTCGTACGCCCAGAAGTCCTCGCTTTTGAGCAGCGCCGCAGCATCGACAGGCGCTGGAACGCATCCCAGCGAGCTTCTTCTCGGGGTACTTCGCGCAGTAGGCGGAAAAAGCCTGTTCCACTTTGCCTCAAGAGCCGCCCTCGCGGCGCGAGCTTTCTCGTAATGTTCGTAGACGGCGGCAGGAACGCAGAAGCCTCGGCAGGATTTCTCCCAGCCGAGGTTTTCCTTGAGCGCGCGCAGGCTTTTCTCGCCGAGCGGTTCGCCGTGGCGCTCGCCTTGCCTTCCTTGGCGGGGCAGCCAGCCGATCTTCGTCTTTGATCGTGATGAAGGACGGCCGCTCTTGTCCGCCTTTCGCCTCTTCGATCGCCTTGCTGATGGCGGCGAGATCCGTACCGTCCTCGACCGTGAGCGTCTGGAAGCCGAAGGCCGCCATGCGCTTTTTCCACGTCTTTCGGTAAAAGGCGAGGTCGGTGCCGCCCTCGATGGAGATGTTGTTGCCGTCGTAGAGCACGATGAGCTTTGTCGAGCGCGCAGTGTGCCCGCGAGCGAGAAAACTTCGGAGGAGATGCCTCCATCATGCAGCCGTCGCCGCCGAGAGCGAAGGTGTAGTGATCGACGATGGGGAAACCGCTTGTTGAAAACGGCGGCGAGGTGCGCTTCAGCACAGCCATGCCGACCGCCATGCCCATGCCTGCGCCCAGAGGGCCCCTGTCAGGCTTCCACGCCCTTCGTATGACGGTACTCGGGATGGCCGGGCCAGGATCCGTCCCGGCGGAAGTTCTTGAGGTCGTCGAGCGTCGCCCGTAGCCGAAGAGGTCAGCAGGATAGAGCATATGGCGGAGCCGTGCCCGGCGGAGAGGATGAAGCGGTCGCGGTTCGCCCAGTTTGGATTCTGCTGCTGCGCTTCAAGCGTGCGCCCAGAGTTCGAGCGATCGGGCTGCGCTGAGCGGCAGGCCCGATGGCCGGAGTTCGCTTTTCTGCACGGCGTCCGCCGAAAGTGCACGGATCGCATTCACACAGGTGGTGTCGATATTGCCCATAGATTTCTCCTCCTTGAAATCGTCGTTTGTTGACCTCTTTCATCTATACATGATTTATTTGGAAATGTATAGCGAGAGGAAAGTTTTGCAGAAAGTCATGCTGCAAAGATACTGCGTCAGCGCTTGTTGAGAAGCGCGATGGAGAACAGGATCAGCACGACGCTGACCCGGGATCTGGTGAGGCTGAAGGGACGGGCGAGCAGCGCGGTGGAGGAGGAGCGGCGGACAAAGGCCTGATGGAACTCAGGATGCCGGATGGTGCTCGGCCGGATGTATTTGAGGCTTTCGAGATATGACCAGAAGGCGATGACCGTACCGAAGAGGACGACTAGATGAATCACGGCGACGGAGGCGGCGTCCGCGACGCCGCGAAGTTCCATGGCGCGAAAGGGCATGCTGAGCAGGAAACCGCTGAGGAGCATCGCCCAGCCGATGATGAGAGGCGAGCGGAAATGGTCCAGCAGCCATTTGGGCTGTATGGTGTAGATGGCAGCGCAGAAAGCGGAAGCGACTCCCCAGAAGAGAGCGATGGGCGGGATGGCGAGAGTCGAGACCGCCGCGCGTCAAGATGAGGAACGTGCCGACGAAGGCGAGCAGCACGCAGCTGCTCGCGCAGCGATGATCGCTGCGGCTCTTCAGGGCGAGCCAGAGGACGACGATGATCGGCATCAGGTACTGCAGGACGCCTGCTGCCGCCGCGTTGCCGTGCTCGATGGAAGAAAACACGTGTACTGCACGCCGAGCATGCCGAACAGGCTGAAGAAGAGAGCTGCTTGCCGCCGTGCGGTTTCGCCAACGGAGAAGATGCCTCGCGGTTCTTTCGTCGCATCGAGCAGCAGAAGCAGTATACCTCGCGAGCGTCATGCGCATCATGACGAGCCATTCGGTGGAAAAATCCTTTTTGCCGTAGCAGGAATTGCGCGGCAACGCCCGAGCCGCCCCAGAGCAGCGCGCCGAGCGCCACGAGCGACGCCTTTTTCGATGGATTCATGGCATGCTCCTTGTCTTCGTTTCGTCTCTGACTATAGCACTTTGGGGCAAAAGAAAAGGGAGCAGGCGGAAGCGTAGGTTTTAGGAAGCTGAAGGCAGATGAAATGATGTCGTGAAGCCGAAGCGGAAAGCTAGTGCGCTTGCTCACGCCGATGGATGAATTTGACAGGCCGATATGTTATAATGGAAGCGCATATCGGATGCGGGTAGGAGAATCCAAACATTCTTGGCAGTCAAGAAAGGGAGGATTCGTACGAAACTCGCAATCACGGAGCCGCTGGGGATCCCGGAGGTGCAGGCGGAGGCGCTGAAAAAGGAGCATCTGCCTCAAGAACTTGAAATGGTCTCATCGCAATACGCCGCCGCAGGACGACGCGGAAAAGGCGGCGTGCCGGGGGGCAGAGCTTGTCATGCTCGCGAACATGCCGCCGTTCAAGCGAAAACGTCCTGCAGGAGCTTTCGACGCTGTTCCTGAGCGTCGCCTTCACGGGCGCCGACCATGTGGCGATGGACTCACCGCAAGGCGCATGACATCGTCGTTTCCAACTGCTCGGGCTACGCCAATGAGGCGGGTCAGCGAGCTTGCACATCGGTCTCGGCGATCGGACCCTACCGCAAAATGCTTGCTGCAGATGAGGCGGTGCGTGTGCAAGACGCGACCGGACTTCTCGGCATCGAGCTTTCGCGCAGTTCAGCCGTCGGCAGGCGCCTATCGGCAGGCGCATCGATCGTGCCGCGCAGGCGTTCGGCTGTGTGTGTACTCACTACAACCGCAAGGAGGCGAAGATCGATCGGCTGAAGTATGTGAGTCTCGACGAGCTGATGGAAGTCCTCGGACATCGTTTCGCTGCATGTGCCGCTTTGACGGCGGAGACGAAGGGTTTGATCGGCGATAAAGAAATTGCCAAGATGAAGAAGACGGCGATTCTCATCAATCACGGCGCGCGGTCCCGTCGTCGACAGCAAGGCTCTGGCAGACGCCTGGCGAAGGTCGCATCGCGGGTGCGGGCATCGACGCTTCGAGGGCGAGCCGCCGATCGCGGGCGATCATCCGCTGCTTCATGCGCCGAACGTCATCCTCGCGCCTCATGTCGGCTTTGCGACGCAGGAGGCGATGGAAAAGCAGCCGTCATCGCCTTCAAGAATGTGTAGGCGTACCTGCGGCAAGTTTCGGCAGAACGTGATGTATAGGGCGCAGATTTTTAGCAGATTTTTATAGGTAGTCTATGGCCTTTGTTGCCATAGCTTCGGTTTTGACGGATGGTGAGGTGTTAGTACAGGGCTAGTTCATGTGGCGCTCCGCAAGGAGAGCTGAAGATATTCACCTGCTCGCGGGCGAGGAGCACTATATCGAAAAAGGCGAAGGCGGCGATCTAGAGCGCCTCTTTTCCCTGCGGGGCGAGGGTCTGCGGACGCATTGGAAGAAGCCGCGCCTGACATGGATGCCGACGCGCTCATCGGCCTCTGAAACGGTGCTGCTCCTTCGTGCCCAAGCATGTCGTGCCTCGTGCAGGACAGCCCCTTTTCGCGAGAAGAAGCGCCCAGCAGCGGACGGCGAGAGGCGAAGGCAGCAAAAGGGAAGAAGGGTCGGCGCGACAAGAAGGAAGAGCGCCTCCTGCATCTTCTTGCCGACATGCCCGACTACGCTCATGTATCTTCTCCTCTGCGCGGGCAAGGCGGACAAGCGGCGCAAGGCGTAAAGCAAGGCGGTTGAGGCGGCGGCGCGGCGCTTGATGCCGATGCCGTGCGCCCGTGGAGATCGGCGACCGGCTCGCGGGAAAGCTTCCGCTGAGATTCATGCGGAGTTTGACGCGAGGCGCATGCGGTGGCTCTATGGGCGCCGCTCCATGATGCCGGAAGCCCCGCTCGTATTCTCGACAAGGAGTTTGGTAAAGCTTCGCGTCGCATACCGCGGAGAAGCGCACAGGCAGGGCGGAGCTTGCCGCTGCGTGTCTCCGCCGCCTGAGGTATCGCTCGCTTGCGATGCTGGACGCGGTGAGCGTAGGCTGACGTGACGCAAGGCTACCGACGCTCCTAGCGCCGCCAGGACGGCGGATCGAGCGGTGATGCGCCCGTGCTGCTGGTCCCTGATGGTGGCGCCATGCATGCGCCAGTTGTGGCAGGCGAAGCTCCCGGCGCAAGCTAGTGCGCGGCAAGGCGTGGGCTTTCGATGAAGCTTTCCAACTTTCATCGCGGAGAAGCTGGGACGCGTCGAGCATGAAGTCTCCTCTTGAGCCCGTTCTGAAGCGGACGAGCGCTCCCCGCCTCACCGACGCCGACTCATCTGCTCGAGACGTAAAGCGGGGCGGCGTGAATTGTTGGAGGATGCCGATCTCGTTAGTGATAAAGTTGAGGAGAAAGCTGCCCTGCGCGCGCGGCTTTCTCTCGTCAAGTTTCGCCGCCGTCGAAACGACTGCATCGGTGCACCCTGCGAGGCCTCGGCAGGCTACGGTAGGCGCGTGAAGCGCGGGCGTGAAAAGCGCGTGGCTACCCGTCGGCGCGGCAGGCCGAGGCGGTCGACGGATGCGCTCTTGTTGTACTCTCCGTGAGTCTCGCGATATTTCCGCCGTTTGCGGAATTTTCGGCCCATGCTGCTTGCAGGCGCGCGCGGCGATGATGAATTCGATACCCGTCGTGTCCTCGGGCCGCCGTCACGAAGGCGGAACCTGTCTCGTGCAGCGAGCGGCCTGCAGTGCTGCGCGTACGCAGCGGGGCGGCCACTGCAGAATGCGCAGGCTGCCGCTTGCGGGCGGTTTCGTCGTCGTTGGAGGTTTTTGGCAGCAGTGGACGCCTGACGCGCCTCGCTGCATCGAGCGCTTCCAGCGCGTGCGCGGTCTCGAGCGCACCGAACGACCGCGGCAGAGCTCCCGCCGACGCGCCCCGTATCGGCGGGAAGGCGTGCGCGGATCGCCTTCCGCCGCCTTTGACGTGCGGCGTTCCCAGCCCCATCTCACGAGGCCGCCTCGCGACGAGGAAGCGCTTCGCCTGCCCTCCTTGAGGCAGGCCGCGGCTTCGAGCTTTCTCATCGAGCGCCTCGCGCGTCCCAGCGCGGTTCGCGCCTGGTGTAAAGTCTCGTATCAGAGCGCTCAAAAGCGCATCCGTCCGCTCATGAGTTCGTCGCTGCTCGAAGAGCTTCCGCTGGATGATGCGGCGTATGGCGGCGGCTCGCGCCGTCGAGCTTCCTTCCGCCTGTGGCTCGTCATCTGTAGCGCCGGCATCGGCGTGCGCACGTTTTTGAGCACTCGCCTCAGCTCTTTGCCGCTGTAATCGATCTTCGCGCCGATGTTCTGGTTTACATAGGCATTGACGGTCGCTCTCGCCAAACATGCCGAAATCCCTGCAGCCGATCTCCTGCGATCAATATAGCTTATTATACCATGGAGACATATATCTGTAAATGTTTAGGCATACATTCTCTTGCCCGTCGACGCAGGCCGCCTTTTGAGTGGGAATCGGTTTACTAAAGACTTGCTAAGGACATAGCTGGATAAGGTTATTCTTTGATTTTGCGCGATAGCTTAACATGGAAAGGCAATATGAGAAAGCAGCGGAGACGGAGTCATAATAAAAGTTTATTTCGACCTCGACGGAATGACATAGATAAGTCATATTGAAATATTTTGATGGAAGAAGAGATTGAAGAGCTTACGCGGCAGACAGCCGGGCATGTCCTTGTCGAATCATTATTGGCGCGTCTTCCTTCTTGGAAGCTGCTGATCGATGAGATTGATGCACTTTTGAGGTGGAACCGCGATTGATCGCAGTTCATTCGAAGAATCAGTAACAGCTTATCGCTACGGGAAATTAAAGGTCGCGAAACTGTTGTAATGAATTGGCTGCGAAGCTCACTGCCCGAGGGAAAGATAGAGAACAACTGAGTGGTGGATGCGAATACTGGCAAAGAAAGAACGTCGTTGAAAATATCGTGCCGCAGGGCATCGCGTCGTCTTCATCGGCGATGGTCATAATGATGTGGGAGGCGATGCGTGCTGCGGACATTGCCATCGCCTCGGGATTGACGCATGAGCTGGCGCAGAGCGTCCTTTCTGTGGCGGACTGTCTTGTACGAATGAGGTGGAGCTGTGCAGCTGGCTGAATCAGCTGCTGGCAAATATTGTAGAGCCGCGAAAGCAGGATGTTTTGCCAGTCAATCAGGGAAGACGTCGTCCCGTCCGGGTGTTGAAGACAAGGAGAAAGTAGCTGCAGTGGCAGGCACGCTGTAAATGGCGATTTCCTGTGCTGCCGCCCAGAGAAGCGGTGGCGGCGTTTTTTGTCTGAGCATCGTAGGATGCGGTGGTCATGGAGGCGTGCAGGGAGGCAGGGTGCAAGATTTGTTCCTTGATGGCTTCTGGTTGAAGTAGGCGAGGATTTCGTCGCAGCGGATGGTTCATCGTCGATGCTCTGCCAGTTCGACGCCAGCCGACCATTTGCCATGAGGGAGAAGATGTGCCAGTGGGGAGCGCGTGGAGTTTTGCGGGGATAAGGCTGATGGTTTACAGCGCCTTCGCCTTCGTTCTTTTTTAAGACGGTCTTCCATGGCAGGAAAAGCCCAAAGTCCCGCGAGTGGCTTCTCCGTGAGGGACGCCGAGGGCGATTTTACCGTTTTTCGACAGCAGGAAGATCGTAAGTTTTCGTACGCCTTTGGGCGCGGCGTTTTTTTAGCACCCGCCGCAGATTGGCTTCGGCGAGGCGGTAGCGTTGGCGACAGGAGGACAGCGTGCGAGGCCGTGCGGCAGACAGACGAGGGCGCTGAGCTCCACTGCGCTTGGTTGAAGTCGCCATTTTCGGGCAGACGCGTGATCAATGCTTCCCGACAGCGCGCTTCGTGCTTTCTCCTTCAGATGTCGGCCAAGGTATGCGAGGAGGCGGCGATGACGCAGCACATTGCCATCAACGGCAGGACGGCGTCGCCGAAGGCGATGATACGACGGCGCTCGCTGTAAAGTGGCCGAGCGGCAAAGCGAGCAGGTCGTCGAAGCGCGGGAATCCGCCGCCATGGTCGCTGGGCAGATGAGACGCGCTGCAGATTGCAGTGGCGCGCGCACAGTAGCCGAGACCTTCCAGAGCTTCATCAGCGCAGGTTCGTCGGCTCGGGCGAGAGCGTAATGTCAGCAGCGTGGCGACGAAGCGTTCGAAGCATGGTTTGACCGCCCCTCGACGCGCGTCTGCTGCAGCATGATCCGGACACCCACACGCAGTACGGCGTAGGTTCTTCACGCTATGGCAGTGCGCTCGCTGCGGAAACCAGCGCAAGAGGCGCGGCGATCGCGTCGAGCGTTTCTCGCCGGCGTTTTTCAAGATATTTTCCTGCGGTCTGCCACCGAAGTCTCCCTCGGGTCATGGTGCTGCGCTGTGATACGGATGTGCGCATAGGATCGCTTTGTCTCAGTCAGAAGCGCCGCGGAGACTTTTGGCATCACGTCAAAACGAAGTCCGTCGCGAGTTTTCTTTGCGTGCGATGCCTCTTTTCTTCTGCGGCGGCGAGAAGACATCGGCGGTCCGTCGTGCCGCCGTGGGCGGCGAGGAAGTCGTCGAGCGAGCTTCTTCGCCGTTTCCCTTATCCTCGCTCCGCTTTGCCGAGGATCATCAGCGCGGCGGTCAGCGTGCCGCAGGGCGAGCCGTGCATCATGCCCGCGCCGAAAGAAGCGCCGGGCGTCTGCTGCTTCCTTTTTCCATGCCGATTTCGGCGGCGAAGGGCACGAGGTGAGCGACTGTTGCATAGTGTAGTGACGGCCGCCCGGCTCTCGTCGCAGAAGTTTTGCCTCTTCTAAATGATGCTGGCTTGATGGTGTTCCTCCTTGCATTTCTTTATTCTACCCGCTGCCTCGTGCGCAAAGGTTGTTTTGACAAGGCGCATTTCGTGCGATAGAATCGTGTTAGCAGATCGCTGCACGCAGTGTTTTGCGAGGAAGTCCAGAAACGCACTCGGAGGATACGATGAAGATCGTTGCCGGCCTCCGAAATCACGCGGAGCCATGTACGTACCGAAGCACGATGTCGGGATTTATGCTTGTCGAGCTTTCCTGGCTGAAAGCACTCGCGCCCGATCGCTCGGCGTGGTGCACGCGCTGGTACAGCCGAAGGACGCATCGGCGCCGCAGAGAAGGTGCTGCTCGTCCGGCCTTTGACCCTGCATGAACGAGAGCGACGCGCGCTGCTCGCTTGCCCGATTGGCGCGAAACTCGCGCCTCGAGGACTTGATCGTCGCGCGACGACACGGACGTACGCGGCGGGCACGATCCGCCTGCGGCGCAAAGCTGTGCGGTCATGGCGGCATCAAGTCGCTCTCGCGCACATCGGGTCGCGATGCTCGCCGTGCGCGTGGCATCGGTGCGTCCTCTGCCCGGTGGACGGTCGTCAGCCGTATGTGCTCGCACCGTTTTCCCGCTGAGATGCGCAATCGCATCTGCACGAGGCGATCGCCTATCTGCTGCCCGCCGTCGAGCGCATCGTGACGGATGGCGTCGACGTGGCGATGAACCGCTACACTCCGCGCAGAAGAAGGCGAGCAGACAGCAGCGCACGAGCTGTAGGCGGAGCAAAGGCAGCCGCGTACCGCGACCGAGAGGCAGGAGCGAAGCTATGGCGGCGGAAATACGCTGCGCTTTTGCGCGCCGATGAGGATGACGCGATCTTCGATGCGCCCGGGCATCCTGCGGGACCGCGTCTCGCGCAGCCGCTCTCGCGCGCAGCATCCTGCCGATCTTATTCCTCTGCCCGAGTCAGCGCGGACGGCGATGTTCCTGCCGGATCGCGCGGCGATGCGGACGGCAGCAGGGCGAGACGCTGCGCTGGCGTGACGCGCCGTCGCGCCATCCGACCCGCGGGCGTACGCGGCATCTTCCTGCCCGCCTTCAGCGCGCGAGGATGGGCGGCTGAAAGGCTGCTCGCCTCTACGGCTACGCAGCGGTCGTGCTCTGCAAGAACGATCTCTACGCGGCGGCTCTCACGCGCAGTGAGAATACGAAGTGGGATCCCGGTATATCACAATACACGCGAGAACTCAAGAAACTCGTGCTGCCGCGTCGTGAAGGATTCGTTGGGCAACGCTTCTGTCGAGCAAAGCGGCGTGGCAGGCGCTCCTTTGAAGTGGGCACTGCTGCACGGCGCAGAATCTCTTCCACCGCCGCTGGGAAGGACATACCGGCGTCGCGCCCGTCTGCAACGCGAACTGCTTGCATGCATCTCCTGC